>Ga0209270_1000062_pt1 | contig 290264 bp, 239 predicted proteins | sample MTBAKSrepl1MetaG_FD_187456 | JGI IMG/M metagenome (GOLD analysis project Ga0209270, IMG submission 187456) | Enrichment culture microbial communities from Arthur Kill intertidal strait, New Jersey, USA, that are MTBE-degrading - MTBE-AKS1... | ecosystem: Environmental > Aquatic > Marine >...
CGGCGACCATGACGATACCTTCATCGTGCGCGCTTTCGTGATCCTCAACGAGCTTACCAAGCAGGCCATGACGCAGATCAACTCCGGGTCCGGCAAGGACGTCATCCAATACACCATCAACGCCCCGGTCAGCATCGACGGCGGCGACGGCTTCGACACGGTGGTGATCATCGGCACCGAATTCCCGGACAGCTTCGTGATCGCCAGCGACGGCGTGTGGGGCGCGGGGCTGAGCGTCAGCTACGCCCACATCGAGCGCCTGGAGATCGACGGCATGGAAGGCGACGACCACTTCTTCATCGTCAGCTCCAGCGATGAATACGTGACCGTCATTTCGGGCAACCTGGGCAGCGATACCTTTGACCTGGCCGGGGACGTGACCGAGACCATCGTCTCGCTGGATCCTTCCGGCTTGAGCGGCACCATCCAGCACGTGGTGACCTCGGATGACCCGAATTACGACGGCATCGCGGTACCGGACGTGGACATCACCTCCGGCACGTCGGACAGCACTTCGGTGGTGTTGACTGAAAGCAATTCCACCAGCCTGGTGACCGAAGGCTGGGGCGATTACGATGTTTACACGCTGCGGTTGATCGCAGAACCTACCGCGGACGTTTACCTGACCATTTCGGTGCCCTTCGCCAGCACGGATGAAGACGGCACCGCCAACCTGCAAATCTCCACCGACGGCGGCACCACCTGGACCTGGGCGCAGGTGCTGACCTTCACCACCAGCAACTGGGACGTCGACCAGACTGTCCTGATCCGCTCGGTGGACGACAGCCTGCAGGAAGGCGAACGCAGCGTGGAGATCAGCCATTCGATCATCTCCGCGGACGAAAATTACAACCACGCGCTGATCCAAAACGTCAGCGTGGATATTCGCGATAACGACAACTACGACCTGTTGGTGGATGAATCCGATCTGTATACCCGGGTGGTTGAGGGCGGTGACGGCGACAGCTACTACGTGCACCTGACGCGCGCGCCCACGTCCGATGTGGTCGTGACCATCGCGTTGGATAGCGGCGATGAAGGCCAACTGGACATCGCGCCCATCACCCTGACCTTCACGGTCGATAACTGGAGCGTTGCCCAGGAAGTCAGCCTGACCGCTATTGCCGACGGCGTGGCGGAAGGCACCCACCAGGTGACCCTGCTGCAAAGCCTGGCCAGCGCGGACGCCAATTTCGACGGCGTGGTGAACGAACAGGACGTGGTCATTTACGAACAGGCCAGCGTCATCGTCACCGAAACCAACGGCTCGACCTACGTAGTGGCGGGCGGCGCCAACGGCACCAACACAGATACCTATTACATCCGCCTGGCCTCACAGCCGATTGCGGACGTGACCATCACCATTACCACGGGCGAACTAACCACGGTGGAAAACGACACTTTGGTCTTTACACCCGATAACTGGAATATCGACCAGGCCGTGGTGGTGATCGCTGTGGACGACCCGCAGGTGGACAACACCATCATGACCTTCACCAGCTCGTCGCACCGCCTGAACCAGGATACCACCACCTGCGATGATCCTTCCGGTTACTGCAGCGGCATCGAAGGGCCGATCATCATCACCGGCTACCTGCTGGATGAATCGGCGCGTGATATCGAACCGGCAGTGACCCTGCCGACCGAGACCAACGCGTTCATCCCGGACGGCGCGGTCGATTCCACTTCCGGCAACACGCTAGTATTTACCAATCCGTCCATCGACGCGGGATTGCTGGAAGACTTGAACACCGATGAATACCTGTCCTCAGGAATCCTGTTCGTCAGCATTCTGGATGAATTTGGCAGTGTCACCCAACTGCGGCGCATCAGCGCATTCGAAGAAGGCGGGACCGCCGGCACCTACATCCTGACGCTGGAAGACGGCGTTTGGGAAGTCACACCTGAGAACGGCGACCTGCTGACCATCTTCTTCGCCAGCCCGACCCTGTTCGAGAGTGAAGACGACCAGACCGACACCATCAACGTCTACAACGACAAGAGCCCCTCGGACGACAGCGGCACCTTGACCGACACCAGCCTGACCGGACTGGGCATGGGCGGGGACGTGATCATCAACGGCTTCACCTACGCGGGCGGCATCACCTACAGCGATATCGAAGTGCTCAACATCTACCTGGGCACCGGCAGCGACACGCTGACCGTCGAAGACACGGCCGACGAGACCTACACCTTCATCAGCGGCAACGAAGGCAACGACATCTTCATCTTCGACACGCACGACCAGGCGCAGGTTGTGGTGCGCGCCGGTTTGGGCGACGACACCTTCCGCTTTACCGATGCGGCGGTCCTGGGCGACCAGGCCACCATCATCGACGGGCAGTGGGTTGACATCGCCACATTGCTGGACGGCCAGGGCGGTAGTGATACGCTTGACTTCGCGCTGTTCACGGGTGCCATCAGCGTGAACCTGGCGGACGGCTTTGCCAGCAACATCGCCGGCAGCCTGGACGACCACTTGATGAATATCGAGAACATCCTGGGCGGCGCGGGCAATGACGAACTGACAGGCGACAGCGCCGACAACATCATCGCCGGCAACGGCGGGGACGATAGCCTGCGCGGCGGGTTGGGTAACGATACTTACGTTTATAACGATGGATGGGGCAGCGACCAGATCTTTGAAGATGACGATGCCGGTGAGGATACCATCACCTTTAACGGCAATGAGATCATCGCCATGGACGCAGTCCTGACCGCTATCCAGTTCCATCTGTACGATGACGGTTTGGTTATTACCGACAATATCAATGGAATTACCTACGCGGGCACGGCCATTGAAAATCTGGTTGGCGGACTGGGCGACGACAGCTTCCTGTTCCATGACAGCGGCGCAGTGACCGGTGTGGTGGACGGCGGCGCGGGAACGGATACGCTGGACTTCAGCGACCGCGCGGCGGTCAGCCACGTATACCTGACCGCTTACGGCGATATCGACGGCTTCAACGGATACGAGTATCCGTATAACCAGGACTTCGCCAACATCAACCGGGCCATCGGCAGCGCGCTTTCCGGCGACGAGATCACCAGCATGGATGAGGCCAGCACCTTCGGCATCTATAACGAAAGCGGCACCAGCCAGGTGACCACCGGCGCGGTGACGCTGCTGTTCAACAGTTTCGAATACGTAAGCGGCGGCGGGGCGGATGACCGCTTCGAGTTCGTTGAACAGAACGATAAAATTATCGAATATCGCGGCGGCGCTGGCAATGACATCTTCGTGATGAGCGGCGACGTAGTGGTGGGCGGCAAGATCAATGGCCAGGGCGGCAACGATACGCTGGATTACTCAGCCTATGGTTCCGCCGTGAGCGTCGACCTGGAAGCCGGAACAGCCACCAACATCCTGGGCAAGCTGGCCAGCATCGAAACCGTGCTGGGTTCGGCTTACGGCGATATCCTGATCGGTGATAACTGGGACAACTATTTATACGGCAACGACGGGGACGACCTGCTGATCGGCGGGGCGGGCGACGACTTGCTGGATGGCGGCGCTGGCAGCGATATCTTCCGCTTCCTGGAAGATTGGGGCAACGATATCCTCAATGACCTGTCCGGCCTGCTGGACGAAGTGGACTTCTCGCAGATCACCTTCTCGCTGACCTTCACATTGGCCTTCTCCGGCCTGGTGGTCAACGGCAACGGCAATCTGCTGACAACATTGGAAAACAACATCGAAGTGCTGAAAGGCGGCCTGGCCGACGACCGCTTCGTCTTCAGTGAAGACGGCGTGAACCTGGCAGGCGGAGACGGCACGATTGATGGAGGCGGCGGAACGAATACGCTGGATTACCAGGTATTCAGCGCCGCCAACTCGGTGACGGTCAACCTGATCATCGGGGCAGCCACGGGAACTTCCGGCGTGTCCAATATCCAGACCCTGCTGGGCGGCGCGGGGAATGACGCGCTGATCGGTGATAATAATGCGAATACCCTGCGCGGCGGGTTGGGCAACGACCTGCTGGATGGGCGCGGCGGCGTGGACCTGCTGGACGAAAGCAATGCCACCGTGGACCTGACCATCGACCTGAGCAACACGGGTATCCAGGACACCGGTTTGGGCAGCGACCAGATCCTCAACATCGAGAAAGTGACCACCGGCAGCGGCAACGACGACATCACCGGAAATGGATCCGATAACGTCCTGACCGGCGGCAGCGGCGCGGATACATACCACTTTGCGGACAATTGGGGCGTCGACCAGATCGTGGAAACGGAAGCGGACGCTAACCGCATCGATTTCAGCCTTGTGACAGCCGACTTGGAGATCAGCCTGGCAGATACGGGCAGCGTGACCAGCGGGCTGAACACGTTCAACTTCACCACCAGCCTGTTCACGGAATTCACGGCCGGCAGCGGCGATGACAACTTCACGCTGGACGGCAGCATCACGATGAACCTGAACGGCGGCGCGGGCGCGGATGCGTTCCGCTTCAACGACGGCGCGGTTCTAAGCGGCAGTATCGATGGCGGCGCGGGCAGCGACAGCCTGGACCTGAGCGCATCCACCGATGGCCTGAGCTTCAGCCTGACGGACGCCGGCAGCATCGACGGCTATCAGGGTGAGATTGCTTCCGGACTAGACGCCATCCTGAGCGGTTTTGATAACATCGATGGACTGATTGGCAGCGCCACAGCGGATGATGAACTGAACGGTCTGGATGGGAACGCGGACTGGATGCTAGGCGAAAGTGGCTACCAGTATCAGAGCACACACGCCGCAGTGCTGCATACGCTGGACTTCAGCGGCATCGAGCAGTTGAACGGCGGCAGCGGCGCGGATACGTTCTACTTCCGGGACAGTGCGGTCTTCAACGGCGATCTGGACGGCGGCGCGGGAACGGATACGCTGGATTACAGCGCATACGCGGATGCGGTCGTGATCGACATAGCGGATCATTCGACTTCCAGCATCAGCGGTGTTTACGATAATATCGAAGCCATCGTCGGCAGCAGCCAGACGGACGAAGTCAACGGGTTGGACGGTGACGACACCTTCAGCGTGACGGCAGTCAAGACCGTTTCTGTGAACGGCAGCCTGATCCTTTCGGCCATCGACCTGGTGAATGGCCTGTTGGGCAGCGACACGCTCGATTTCAGCGCTTTCGCGGACGCGCTCGACCTGACCCTGACGGAAGAAACAGCGCAAGGCTTTGGCGGAAACGAAACGAGTTCCGGCATCGCCTTCAGCGGCATGGAGATCCTGACCGGCAGCGCCAACACCGACAACATCAAGGGGCTGGACGCTGACGCAACCTGGCGGATGAACGGCAGCGCGGCCGGCACTTACAGCATTGGCGCGGGCAGCCTGGCTTTCTCCGGCATGGAGATCCTGACCGGCAGCACATTCCAGGATATATTGGATTACTCGCTCTACACGAGCGGCGTTACTTTCAGCCTGAGCGCACCGGATGCTTACGGCAGTTTCAGCGGCAGCGCCAGCGGCCTGAGCGGCTTCTCCGGCATGGACTTGCTGATTGGCAGCGCCTTAGCGGACAGCCTGACCGGTACGGACGCCGACGCGACCTGGTCCTTCACGGACGCGGGCGACAATTACCAATCCGGCGGCAATGCCATCGCTTTCCTGGATATCGAAACGCTCACCGGCGGCAGCGAAGCAGACACCTTCCGCTTTGAAGGCCATGGCAGCTTCGCGGGCAGTCTCAACGGCGGCGCGGGCGCGGATTCACTGGATTATGGCGCTTACACGGCCAGCGCGATCGCGATCGACCTGGAAACCTTCACAGCTACAGCCATCGGCGGCGGCTTCACGGGAATCGAGCGTTTCAGCGGCTCGGTCTTTGAAGACACATTAACTGCCGGTTCGGGCAACGACGTTATTATCGTCAACGCCGTGGACAGCGGCACGATCAACGCCCTTTACAGCTTCACAGGCATTGAGAACGTGTCCGGTGGGGCAGGCGATGACCAGTTCGTCTTCAGCGAAAATGGCAGACTGAACGGCACGAACGGCGCGGTCGGCGGCAGCGGCAAGGATACGCTGGATTATTCCGGCGCGTCAAGCGCCTGCAACATTCACCTGATGGGCGTGGACACGGACGGCTATGCCGGTTACGAACTGAACCAGAGCCAGATTTTCTCCGGCATGGATGTCCTGCTGGCCACAAGCAGCGACAGCGACCGCCTGAACGGCATTGCCGACGGCGCGGCCACCTGGACGCTGGACGGCGCGGACAGCACCTACCAGTTGGACAGCAGCACGCAGCTGCTGGGCTTTATCGGCTTCGAGCTGCTATATGGCTCTACGGCGGACGATACCTTTATCATCAGCGGTACGGAAACTGCGCGCATCTACGCTGGCGCGGGGCACGATGACTTTGTCATGCTGGACGGTGCCACGCTGGACGGCACTTTGGACGGCGGCGGCGGCAGCAATTCCCTGGACTACAGCGACTACAGCACTTCCGTAACCGTGGACCTGTCCACCTACGAGGCCACCGGCATCACCTCCATCGTCGGCATCCAGAATGTGATCGGCGGTTCGGCCGCGGATGTGTTGATCGGTGATAACGGCGACAACCTGCTCTCCGGCCGGGGCGGTGACGACGACCTGCGCGGCGGATTGGGCGACGATACCTATCAGTTCTTCGACGGATTCGGCAGCGACGTCATCACGGAGAGCGCGGTTATCGAAGAAGATTGCATTGACCTGAGCAACCTGAGCGCGGGCGCGCTGGTTGACCTGCCCAACGGGCTGGTCACGGTCGGTGTGAACACGATCACCTTCAACAATACGCAAATCGAGGTCTTCATCGGCGGCGCGGGCGACGATACCTTTGACTTCGGCGCCAATTACAGCCTGCCCAATAACGGGCGCATCGACGGCTCAGCCGGCAGCGACACCCTGGATTACGGCGATTACCTGAGCAGCATCGCGGTTGACCTGAGCGCCGGTACGGCCGCGGGCACGCACGGCATCAGCAACATCGAAAACGTCATCGGCACGCTTTACGCGGACCACCTGACCGGCAACGACCAGAACAACCGCCTGGCAGGCGGCGCGGGCGACGATACCTACCGCTTCAGCGGCGCGCTTTGGGGCGACAACCAGATCATCGACGACAGCGGCACGGACATCTTGGACCTGTCCGGGGTGAGCGTGGACCTGTCCTTTGAGATCGGACTGCTTGACCTGAACATCGGCTCCAGCAGCGGCAGCCTGAGCACGCTGAACAATATCGAAACGCTGCTGGGCGGTTCAGCGGATGATAACTTCGCATTCGCGGACGGCGCGGTGTTAGCCGGCGGCGGGCTGGGCACCTTCATCAACGGCGGCGGCGGGAGCAACACACTGGATTACTCAGCTTACACCAGCGCGGTGTACATCAACCTGGGCGAGCACATCGCCACCGGTTTGAACGACGAGCTGGCGGGCGGTTTTGACAATATCCAGAACGTGGCCGGCGGCAGCGGCGGCAACTATATCTACGGCGACGACGGTGACAACGTGATCATCAGCACCTCCGGCAACGATTACCTGTACGGCCTGGGCGGCGACGATACCTACATCTTCCGCGACGGCAGCGGCATCGACGTGGTCTATGAAGACATCAATGGCGGTTACGACACCCTGATCTTCGAGAGCAGCACGCGCGGCGTGGTGTTCACTTTCACCAGCGACTGGGTCGAAGTGGTGGGCGGTGCGGACAGCATGACCCATTCCGGCGGCAACGTGGAAGCCTTTGTCGGCACCGATCTGGATGACCGCTTCGTTTTGGAAGCCGGTGTGAGCCTGACTCATACGAAACTGGATGGCGGGCTGGGCCATGATGAGATCGACTTCAGCGCTTCCACCTCTACCCGTAATGTGACCCTGACCGGCGTAGGCAGCCAGGACGGCTTCCAGGGCAGTGAGCTGGCGGTTGGCGGCTTCGATAACGTGGATGAACTGATCGGCAGCGGCTTAAACGGCGACCGCCTAACCGGTATCAACGCCGACGCCACCTGGCAATTGGGCGCTGGCGAATCCTACACCAGCACAAACACGCTGGACTTCTCCGGATTTGAATTGCTGACCGGCGGCAGTGCGGACGATCGCTTCGAGATCGCGGACGGCGCGACCTTCGCCGGAACGCTCAACGGCGGCGCGGGACACGACACCTTCGACCTGAGCGGCTTGGCCGACGACACCAGCACGGTGTTGAGCGGCAAGGGCTTGCTGGACGGCTTTAGCGGCACGAGCAGCGCCTTCGCGGGCAGCTTCACCAATATCGATGAAGTGCTGGCGGGCAGCGGCGCGGCCGATAGCCTGAGCGGTTTGAACGAAAATGCCACCTGGCACCTGGGTTCTACCTACCAATACGAGAGCACCAACACACTGGACTTCAGCGGCTTTGAGAGCCTGTTGGGCGGCAGCGCGGTGGACGTCTTCTCAATCGAGGGCGCGGGCAGCTTCGCCGGTACGGTGAACGGCGGGGCGGGCAGCGACCGCATCAGCTACGCCAATTACGCGGGCAGCGCCGAAATTGATTTGGGCGCAGGCACAGCCAGCAGCCTGGGCGGATACAGCAGCATCGAAGGCGTATTGGGCAGCGCTTACGACGACACGCTGACCGGCACAGGCGGCGACGATACTTTCCGCATCACCTCCAACGCCAGCGGTTCCGTGAACGGCAGCTTCAGCTTTAGCGCCTTTGAAATATTGGACAGCGGACTGGGCTCAGACGTGCTGGATTACAGCGCTTACGCTTCGGCGGTCGTGGTGGACATCGAGACCGGCACAGCCACAGGGGTGGCGCACTTCAGCGCATTCGAGCAATTCGTTGGCAGCAGCTCCGCGGCGGACGAACTGCACGGGTCCGCGGCCGGCAGCACCTTCACCATCAACGGCCTGAACAGCGGTACGGTTGACGGCTACGCTTTCAGCGCTTTTGAAAACCTGTATGGCAGCGATGGCAACGACACCTTCGCGTTCGTGAATTCCGGCGCTATCAGCGGCATTGTCAATGGCGGTTTGGGCGACAACAGCCTGGACTACAGTGCTTATACAGGCGGTGCGGTCAGCGTGAACCTGAATACCTCCACGGCCACAGCCATCGGCGGGACCTTTGCCAATATTGCGGCTTTTAGCGGCAGCGCGGGCGCGGATTCCCTGACCGCTTCGGACGGCGATAACACCATCGTCGTGAGCGGCGCGGACAGCGGCATAGTGGACGGACTTTACAGCTTCAGCTCGTTTGAAAACCTGCTGGCCGGCGGCGGAGACGACACGATTGCCTTCAGAGGCGATGGCAGTTTGAGCGGCAGCCTGAACGGCGGCAGCGGCACGGACACGCTGGACTTCAGCGCCTACGACCGCGGCGTGACGGTCAACCTGAATAGCGGCACGGCGGACGTGCTGGGGGGACCTTTGAGTGGCATCGAGAACCTGGTGGGTTCGGACTTTGCCGACGACCTGACCGGCGGCAGCGGCGCCAACCGCATCGAAGGCCGGGCGGGTGACGACAGCCTGAGCGGGCTGGGCGGGGACGATATTTATATCTTCCGCGACGGCAGCGGCGTGGACGTGGTATTCGAAGATATCGACAGCGGTTATGACACGTTGATCTTCGAGAGCAGCACGCGCGGCGTAGAATTTACCTTCTTTACGGATCGGGTGGAAGTCATCGGCGGAACCGACAAAGTGACCCACAGCGGCGGTAACCTGGAAGCGTTCGTGGGTACCGACCTGGACGACCGCTTTGTGCTGAAGGCTGCCGCGGGTTTGAGCAGTGGCACCCGCCTGGACGGCGGTTTGGGGAGCGACACTCTGGATTACAGCGCCTACGGCAGCATGCGCCAGGTGATCCTGACTGATTTGGGCAGCTTGGACGGTTTCCAGGGCACGGAAGCGGCGGCGGGCAGCTTTGACAATATCAATGAAATTATCGGCAGCGCCGAGAGCGGCGACAGCCTGACCGGCCGCAACGCGGACGCGGTCTGGCACATCAATACGGACACGCAATATGAAAGCACCCGTCTGCTGGACTTCAGCGGCTTTGAGCTGCTGGCCGGCGGCAGCGGGCATGACAGCTTCGACCTGAGCGGCCTATCCGGCGACACCAGAACGGTGCTGACGAGCAAGGGCGCGCTGGACGGATTCAGCGGCACGAGCAGCGCCTTCGCGGGCAGCTTCACCAACATGGATGAAGTGCTGGCGGGCAGCGGCGCGGCCGACAGCCTGACCGGCATCGACGAGGACGCCACCTGGCATCTGGGTTCCACTTACCAATATGAGAGCACTTACACGCTGGACTTCAACGGCTTCGAAACCCTGATCGGCGGCAGTGCGAACGATATCTTCGCGCTGGAAGGCGCGGGCAGCTTCGCCGGTACGGTGAACGGCGGGGCAGGCAATGACCGCATCAGCTACAGCGCTTATGGCAGCGGCGCCGAAATTAATTTGGGCGCGGGCACAGCCACCGCTTTGGGCGGTTACATCAGCATCGAAGGCGCGCTGGGTAGTGTCTATGATGACACGCTGGTCGGCACGGCCGGGGACGATACCTTCAACGTAACAGCGGACGGCAGCGGTACGGTCAACGGCAGCTTCAGCTTCAGCACCTTTGAAGTGCTGGACGGCGGTTTGGGTATGGATGTGTTGAGCCACGCCGGTTACGCCACGGCCGTGGTTCTCGACCTGGAAAATAACACCGCCACAGGCGTGGATGCTTTCAGCGGTTTTGAGGCCTTTGTGGGCAGCGGCAGCGCGGCAGACGAGATCCACGGCAAGGCTGCCGGCAGCAACTTCACGATCAACAGCGCGGACAGCGGCACGGTTGACACGCTGCTCTTCAGCGCTTACGAAAGCCTGCTGGGCGGGGCCGCGGACGATATCTTTACATTTAGCGGCAGCGGCAGTTTGCGCGGCTGGCTGAACGGAGGTCTGGGCACGGACACGCTTAATTACAGCCTGTACGGCAGCGGTGTGGTCACCGACCTGGCCAACCAGAAGTCCACGGGCGTCAGCGGCAAGGTGAGCGCCATCGAGAACCTGGTCGGCAGCGCCTACAACGACACCCTCGGCGGCGACAACAACGACAACGTCCTGCAGGGGTTGGGCGGGAACGACACGCTGAACGGCAAGGGCGGCAGCGATACCTACATCTTCGCGGACGGCTTCGGCGTGGACGTGATCAGCGACAGCGGCACCAGCGGAACCGACCTGATCGACCTGAGCGGGTTGGGCGGTGCGGTGACACTGCGCATCTATAAGAGCGGTCTCAAAGTCCTGTCGGGCGCCAACCAGATCACGTTCAATGCTTCCATCGAAGAAATTCTGGCGACGACGCACGACGACCGGATCGAATTGGAAAGCAGCGCGGCTTACAGCGGGCGCATTGACGGCAACGATGGTGTAGATTGGCTGGATTACTCGGCTTACACGGCCGGCGTGACCGTCGACCTGGCTACCTCGGCTGTACCCGGTATTGCTTCGATTGCTTCAATTGAGGGCGTGCTGGGTTCGGCTTACGATGACTGGCTATACGGCGACGACGGCGACAATACCCTGCAGGGCGGCTTGGGCAACGACTATTTGGCCGGACGGGACGGGGACGACACCTACCGCTTCGCCAATGGTTTCGGCGGCGACGTGGTGGTGGAACTGGACGGCGAAGGCGACGACACGCTCGATTTCTCCGCGGTTGACCAGCCGCTGACCTTTACCTTCTACCCGACGCAGGTCACGGTGGCCTATGGCTTGAACCTGGCGGAGCACGACGGCATCTTCATCGAGCACTTCATCGGCGGCAGCGCGGACGACCTGGTGGTGGTCAAGGACGGTGCGGTAGTAGACGGCACACTGGATGGATCGGACGGCAAACTGACCCTCGACCTGAGCGATTATAGCAGCGGTACGGCCTTCACCCTGACCGGTTTGGGCACGACTCGCGGCTTCCAGGGCTACGCGGATATCATTCCGGGCGGATTCGATGATGTGGAAGAAATCATCGTCTCGCTGACCGGTTTCGATGTGCTGACCGGCATGGACGCGGACGCGCTGTGGGCGCTGCAAAACACTTCCGGCACTTACACCGCTACCAATGTGTTGGTCTTCAGCGGCTTTGACAGCCTGGTGGGCGGGGGCGGCACGGATACCTTCTGGGTGAGCGAAGGCACGACCTTCGCGGGTGGTATTTCCGGCGGCGCCGGCGCGGACGTGCTGGATTACAGCGCTTACAGCAGCGATGTTACGACAACAGTGGTTTCTTATGACGCGCTGTTGGGGCTGGGCGGCGTTTCCAGCGGGCTGGCGGACGGGTTTGCTTCCATCGAGAGCATCCTGGCCGGCAGCGGCAGCAACAGCTTCACCGGACTGGACGGCACGGCCACCTTCACACTGGGTACGGTGGTGCGCTACTCGGTTGAAGGGCTATACATTAACCTGCAGGGCTTTGCTTACCTGAACGGCGGCAGCGGCGCGGACACCTTTGTGTTGGATGGAACGGAAACGTACAGCGGTGGGTTGAACGGCGGCGCGGGCGCGGATACGCTGGATTACAGCGGCTACGCCACGCGTGTTGACGTGGATCTGGCGAATGCCACAGCCACCGGCATCAACGGCGGTTTGGCGGGCGGGTTCGCGAGCATCGAGAACGTGATCGGCTCGGCTTACGATGATACCCTCATCGGCAACGACGAGAATAACACGCTCACCGGCGGTGCGGGCAGCGACAGCCTGCAGGGCAGCGCGGGCAGCGATACCTACGTGTTTGGCGACAATTGGGGCCAGGATACGGTAACGGATTCGGCCGGCACGGGTGACGCGCTGGACTTCGGCGACGTCACAGAAGCTTTGACCATTGATCTGCTGGGCGGCCGCATTGAAAGCGGAGCCAACTCGGTTACCTTTAATGGCATCGAGGCTGTGCGCGGCGGCCAGGCGGACGATATCTTCTATATCGACGGCACGCAACGCTATGACCTGTACGGCAACGACGGCGACGACCAGTTCATCTTCCTGAACGAAGGGCGCCTGCTGGGATTGATCGACGGCGGTGCGGGCAGCGACCTGCTGGATTACAGCGGGGATACGACCACTACGGGCGCGCAGTTGTACTTCAACCTGACGGCAGTCGGCGCGGACGGATTCGACGGCAGCGAAGAACACAGCATCCGAGACGGTTTCCTGGGCATCGACCTGATCACCAGCGGTTTGGGCATCGATTCATTGGAAGGCTTGGACCAGACGGCAGCATTCGATATCTATAGTGACCACATCGATTACATCAGCGGTGTATATCTGCTCTACACCAGCGGCATCGAGAACCTGGTAGGCGGCAAAGCCGACGACACCTTCATCTTCAACGGCGACGCGGTCCTGCCGGGCAGCTACAACAGCATTGCCGGGCGCGCCGGGACGGACACACTGGATTACAGCCTGTACAGCGAACGCGTCAGTGTGGATTTGCTAACAGGTGAAGCTACCGGCGTGTTGAACGGTATTTCCAGTATTGAAAATGTAATTGGCAGTGACAGCGGCAGTGAAATTTATGGCGACAACAACGCCAACCACCTGGTGGGCACTGCCGGTGATGACGAAATCTTCGGCCGGGGCGGGAATGACATTCTTGAGGGACGCGGCGGTAACGACCTGCTGGATGGTGGCCTGGGGAGCGATACGGTGGATTACTCCACTAACATGAGTGAAGGGGTCACGGTTGACCTGACCCTAGGCCAAGCCAGCAGTGCCGAAAGCGGCGAGGATACCCTGGTCAGCATCGAGAACATCGTGGGCACGCTATTCGCCGACATCCTGATTGGCGACAGCGGCAACAACACCATCAGCGGTTTGGGCGGAGACGACGCGCTGACCGGCAACGCGGGCAACGATACCTACGTCTTCACGGACGATTGGGGCAGCGACAGTATTATCGATAGCGCCGGGTTTGACAGTCTGGACCTGACGGGCGTGACCAGCGACCTGACCTTCGAAATCGGGCTTACCGACCTGTACGTAACCGATGCCGAAAATGAAATAATGGATGCTTCCTTCGCCATCGAGAACCTGTACAGCGGTTCGGGCGATGACCAGTTCATCTTCGCGGACGGCGCGCAGATCGATGGGCGTGTGGACGGCGGCGCGGGTGCGGACATGCTGGACTACCGCGCGGCCAGCGACAGCATCGCGGTCACGCTGGAAGACTTGGGCAGCCACGACGGCTACGCCGGCGCGGATGAGCTGGTGCCCTCCGGGTTTGACAACATCAATATCCTGCTGGGCAGCACATTGGATAATACTCTGACCGGTTTGAGCCATGACAGCCATTGGACGGTCGCAGGCGCGACCAACTTCTACCAGGCGGATGACAGCCTGGAGATATTGACCTTCAGCGGCTTCTACTGGCTGATCGGCAGCACCGGCGACGATGTCTTCACCATCCAGAGCGGCAGCCAATCCGTACTGATCTGGGCGGGCGACGGCGACGACACGCTGGTGATGAAAGCCGGCGCAGTTTTGGACGGCTTCTTCGACGGGCAGGCCGGACTGGACACGTTGGATTACAGCGGCTTTGGCCAGACGCGCAGCTTTAGCCTGCTGCCGGCACTGGGCGAGACGGATGGTTTCGACATTCGCGTGGATTCCATCACGGCAGACGCCCTCAACATGGAAAAGATCCTGGGCACGGCCTTGAACGACGAACTGATCGGGCGCGACGCGCAGGCTACTTTCAACATTTATAGCGGGCTGGACAATTACGTGGACGAGACCAGCGGGCGCGTGCTGTACTTCAATGCCATTGAAGACCTGTACGGCGGTTCGCATGTGGACACCTTCAACCTGTACGGCGACCACAGCGGCAACCTGCACGGTATGGGCGGCGACGATGCCTTTACCTTCTCCTTCACGGCTCAACTGAGTGGTTATCTGGATGGCGGCGCGGGCAGCAACAGCCTGGATTACAGCAACTATGACAGCGCGCGCAGCTTTGACCTGACCGGGTTCGGCAGCCAAAGTGGTTACAACGGCATGGAAGCCAGCATCAGCCTGGAATTCCGCAACATCAGCAGCATCACGGGCCACAGCGGCGCGGGCCATGACAGCCTGCAGGGTCTGGATACGGACGGCGTCTGGACGGTGGACGGCGTTGGCAGCGGCAACTACCTGCCGCAGGGCGCGGTAAGCGCGCTGGCCATGGCTTCCATTGAAGACCTGATCGGCGAAGACGGCTTGGATACCTTCCGCTTTGTTGAGGGCGGCCAGCTGAACGGGGACATAAGCGGTGGGGCGGGCGCCAACGTGCTGGATTACAGCGGCATGACCTCCCCGATTGCCATTACACTGAGCGCATCCGATGCGGCGGCTGGTTTCAGCGGCAGCGAATTAGCGGTATTGGGTGGCAGCTTCAGCGGCATTCACGAACTGATGGGCGGCTCCGGCAGCGACAGCCTGACCACGCTGGACGCGGACAGCAGCTTCCACATTGACCAGATCAACGGCGGCAGCTACCATGTGGCCGATGCGGTCTTACTGTTTTCCGACATCGACAACCTGATGGCCGGTTCCGGCGCGGACAGCTTCACCATGGAAGGCAACGGCAGCATCGGCGGAACGCTGGACGGCGGGGCGGGCATCGATTGGCTGGATTACAGCAGCTACGACAGCGGTATCACGGTCAATTTGACCAGCGGTTTAGCCGGCGGCACAGGCGGCCTGGCGCACATCGAGAACCTGGCCGGCTCGGCCTACGATGACAGCCTGACCGGCGACGGCGCGGTCAACCGCATCGAGGGCAATGCCGGTAACGACATCCTCAACGGCATGGGCGGGGATGATACGCTGGTGGGCGGCCTGGGCAATGACCGCTACGTCTTCAACGACAATTGGGGCGTGGACCTGGTCATGGAAAACAGCGGCGAGGGTTCCGACACCATCAGCCTGGAGAACGTCACCAGCGGCAGCACTTTCCGCTTTGATCTGAGCGGTGGTTTGACCATCGCCACCATCCTGAACGGCGCCAACCAGGTGCTGCAGGATCATTACCAGGTCGAGAATTTCACCGGCGGCAGCGGCGATGATACCTTCACCTTCGGCAAGGGCACGTTCTTGTCCGGCCTGATCGATGGCCATTTGGGCAGCGACACACTGAATTACGCTGAACACAAGGTGGCCGTAAAAGTGACGTTGACCGGCATCGGCATGCTGGACGGGTTCAAAGGCACGGAAACCAGCCTGGGTTCATTCGACAATATCAACGCCATCGTGGGCGGTTTGGTCGCGGATACTCTGACCGGACACAACGCGGATACGCTCTTCCACATCGAAGACGGGAATTTATTCCTGCAGGATGTGGCCTCCGGACGCATACTAGCCTTCAGCTCGTTTGAAACTCTGAGCGGCGGTTCCGCGGATGACACCTTCGCGATGATCGGCAGCGTGGTCTTCAGCGGCAAGCTGATGGGCGGGGCCGGCAGCGATACCATCGATTACAGCGCTTATACCACCAGCATCAGCGTCAACCTGGCCAGCGGCAGCGCCACCGGTGTGAGCGGCGGGATCAGCGGCATCGAGAACCTGATCGGCAGCCCGGTCGGCAACGTCATCTACGGCGACGATAACGACAACATCCTGATCGGCACGGATGGCAACGACACCATTTACGGCAGGGGCGGGGACGATACCCTGATCGGCCTGGGTGGGAATGATCTTCTGGATGGCGGCACGGGCATCGACACGGTCGATTACCACCTCAACACGGACGGCGTGACCGTCACCCTGACCAGCGCGGGCGGCACGGCCGTGAGCGGCTCGGGCGGCACGGACACATTGGTCAGCATCGAGAACGTGATCGGCAGCGCCTTTGACGACGTCATCACGGGCAACGCCGGCGATAACCGCATCGAGGGCGGAGCGGGCAACGACACGCTCAACGGCGGCGCGGGTAACGATACCTATGCCTTCACGGACGGCTGGGGCGATGACACAGTTGCGGACGCGAGCGGCGTGGATACCTACGACTTCAGCGCGGCCGCGGATGCCCTGACCTTCACGGTCTCCGGCACGCAGATCAGCGTCAGCGCGTTGGGCGGCAGCCTGACCACCCTGTCAGGCAGCATCGAACGCTTCATTGGCGGCGCGGGTGACGACACCTTTATCTTCAAGAAAGACGCTTCCTTTGCCCTGAGTGTGGATGGGCAGGGCGGTGATAACCACTTCGACCTGAGCGACTTCGACTTCGCGGTCGAGATCGACCTGCTCTCGGTCGGTTCACTGACCGGCTTCAACGGAACCGTTAGCGGCAGTTGGAACATCGCTTTCGCGAATATCAGCCGGATCACAGCCGGCTCTACGTTGAGCGACAGGTTGACCGGACTGGACGCGGCCGCGACCTGGCAGGTGGACGACAGCGTCATCCTGTACGGCGCGCTCGGCCACAGTTTGAGCTTCAGCGGCGTGGAGCACCTGCTGGGCGGCGACGGCGACGATACCTTTGCCTTCATCAACCACGGTTCATTGGCTGGCAGCCTGGACGGTGGGGCGGGCACAAACAGCCTGGATTACAGCGGCTACAGCACGGCCGTCAGCGTGGACCTGAGCGACAGTACCGCCACGGCCATCGGTGGGACCTTTGCCAACATCAGCAGCTTCATCGGCAGCGCAGCCGCCGATACCCTGAGCGCACCCAATAGTACAAGCACCATCACCATTGACGGCGCCGACAGCGGTACTGTCAACGCGATTTACGACTTCAGTTCCTTCGAGAACCTGCTGGCCGGCAGCGGCGACGACACCATCGCCTTTGTGGGCGACGGCAGCCTGAGCGGCGGCCTGCAGGGCGGCTCTGGCACGGACACGCTGGACTTCAGCGCTTATGGCCGCGGCGTGACGGTAAACCTGAACGCCAATTCAGCCGATGTGTTGGGCGGTAGCTTGGGCGGCATCGAGAACCTGATCGGTTCGGCCTACGCGGACGACCTGACCGGCAGCAGCGCGGCCAACCGCATCGAGGGTGGGGCGGGCGATGACAGCCTGAGCGGCCTGGGCGGGGATGATAGCTATATCTTCCGCGACGGCAGCGATGTGGACGTGGTCTTCGAGGATTTTGGCGGCGGCAGTGATACCTTCTTGTTTGAAAGCAGCACGCGCGGCGTGGAATTCCACTTCTATTCCGATCGGGTGGAAGTGAGCGGCGGTACGGACAAAGTGACACATACCGGCGCGAACGTAGAGATCTTCAGCGGCACGCAGTTGGATGACCGCTTTGTGCTGGAAGCCGGTGCGGCCATGGGCAGCACCAAGCTGGATGGCGGCCTGGATGACGATAGCCTGGATTACAGCGCCTATGGCAGTGCCCGCCAGGTGACCCTGAGCAGTTTGGGCAGCCTGGACGGCTTCCAGGGCAGCGAAGCGGCTGTGGGCAGCTTCGATAACATCAATGAATTAATCGGCAGCGCGGCCGTGGGCGACAGTCTGACCGGCATGGACGCGGACGCTACCTGGAAATTGGGCAGCAGCACCCAGTACGTCAGCACGCGCACGCTGGACTTCTCCGGCTTCGAAAGCTTGCTGGGCGGCAGCGGCGCGGATACTTTCCAATTGCAGAACGGCGCGACCTTCGCAGGTATGGTAAACGGCGGCGCGGGCAGCGACAAACTGGATTACACGAGCTTTGGCAGCAGTATGGCTGTGAATCTGGGTACGGGTATCGCAACAGGATTGGATGGATTCAGTGGCATTGATAGTGTGCTGGGCAGCAGCTATGGCGACACACTGACCGGCACAGCAGGCGATGACACCTTTAGCCTGACCTCGGCCGGCAGCGGCACGCTCAACGGCACGTTTAATTTCAGCGGCTTTGAATACCTGACGGGCGGAGCCGGCTGGGATATCCTGAGTCACAACGCTTACGCGACTGCGGTGGTGCTGGACATCGACACGGGCACGGCCAGCGGCATCAGCGGCTTTAGCGAATTCGAGGAATTTGTGGGCAACGCCTCCGCGGCGGACGAGATCCGCGGCGCGGCGGGCGGCAGCATCTTTACTATCGATGGCGCCAACAGCGGCACGGTGGACGGGTTGGTCTTCAGCGCATTCGAGAACCTGCTAGGGCGCGGCGGCGACGACACCTTCGCCTTCAGCGGCAGCGGCAGCCTGAGCGGTTGGCTCAAGGGCGGCCTGGGCACGGATACGCTGGATTACAGCCTGTACGGTTCGGCCGTAACGGTCAGCCTGTTGGGAGGCACCGCTACCGGCGTTGCCAAGGGCATCAACAGCATCGAGAACCTGATCGGCAGCCCCTTCGGCAATACCATTTACGGTGACAACAACGACAACACGATCATCGGCACCAACGCGGCCGATACCATTTATAGCCTGGGCGGAAACGACATCCTGATCGGCCTGGGCGGCGACGATATCCTGGACGGCGGGGCGGGCAGCGACACGGTCGATTACCACCTGAACACGGATGCGGTGACCGTGATCCTGACCGCGACCGGCGGCACGGCCGTCAGCGGTTCAGCCGGCAACGATACCTTGCTGAGCATCGAGAACGTGATCGGCAGCAATTACGACGACGATATTACCGGCAACGAAGCTGCTAACCGCATCAATGGCGGTCAGGGCCATGATACCCTGCGCGGCGGAGCAGGCAGCGACACCTACGTCTTTGAAGCGGATTGGGGCCAGGACATCATTGTGGAGCTTGACGAACTCGGCAGCGATACGCTGGACTTCTCCGCTTTGAGCGACGCGCTGACCTTCACCATTCAAGAGACCGGATTGTGGGTTGTAAGCGGCTTGAACACCGTCATGGTTGCCGGAACAACCGTGGAGAACCTGGTCGGCGGCTCGGGCAGCGATGCCTTCATCTTCGCAGATAAGGGCGTATTGAACGGCACGCTGGATGGACGCGAAGGCATCAACCGTATTGACCTGTCGGCTTCCAGCACGGCAGTCAGCGTGACCCTCGGCGGCGCTTCAACCTATCTGGGCTTCAACGGCCTGATCGACACGATCCTGCCGAATGGGTTCAACAATATCTCCATGATCCTGGGCAGTGCCATCTCGAGCACGGATACCATCCGGGGCGCCAACCGCGCTTCGCAGTGGAGCATTGCTGAACTCGGTATGGCCTACAGCCTGGACGGCATGAGCATCGCTTTCAGCGGCTTTGAGATTGCCCAGGGCGGCACGGCAGCCGACACCTTTACCATTTCCGGCACAGCCGGCCCGATTGACCTGTTGGGCGGCGCCGGGGACGACCGCTTCGTCTTCCTGGATGAAGCCGAATTGCTGGGCAGCCTGGATGGACAGGGCGGCGAGAACACGCTGGATTACTCGGCTTACCTGACACCGCGCAACTTCCACCTGACGGCCGTGGGCACGTTCAGCGGATTCAACGGCACAGAAGCCAGCATCATTGGCGGCGAATTCATGAACATCGGTAATCTCCTGGGCGGCGCGGAGATCGACTCTTTGAGCGGCTTGGACGCGGCAGCCACCTGGCGCATCACTGGCAGTGGCAGCCACACGGCCGAGGGCGCAACCCTCTACCACGACGGCATCGACACCTACATCGGCGGCGCGCTGGCGGATACCTTTATCTTGAACGACGGCGTCGGCGTTCCCGGCAACATCGACGGCCGCGGCGGCAGCGATACGCTGGATCTGTCCAAATATACAACAGACGTAACCATCAACCTGACTTCCGGTACGGCATCCATGGTGACGGGCGGGTTGACCTCGCTTGAGAACGTGATCGGCGGCAACGGCGACGATATCATCTACGGCAGCGGCAAAGCCAACTCCCTGACCGGCGGTGCCGGAGACGATCATCTGTATGGCCAGAGCGGTGATGATTACTTATATGGCGGCGGCGGGGCGGATTATCTGTCCGGCGGCGACGGCACCGACACGGCTTTCATGGCGCAAACCCTGCTGGATAGCCTGGACAGCATCGAAGTGCTGCTCTACCAGCGTGCGAGCGGTTACGCGCAGACCAGACTGGAAGTTAGTGGCTCTACTTATCTACAACCGGATGTAATCTTTGCGTTGGAAGATGTTGTTTACGACTTGTTCCTGCGGACAGATACCATTCTGACCCTGGATGTTGACGGATTACAGAATATTGGCGAGGCGGATTTTGTGGTGCTGCCGGCGGGATACGCAGGCAATGTACAGTATAGCCAATTAGCCGTAACGGATCTGCCTGACGCATTACCGGAAGGTTATCAGTACATCCGCGGCGTGCATCTCTCGTCCGATAGTTCGGCAAACGGCTCGGTGTTTGTCAACTTCCTAATTTCAGGTGAATTTACCGGCAAGGAAATTGCCATCCTGATTTGGGATGCGGCCCTCAATGACGGGCAGGGCGGTTGGGTGGAAATCTCCGCGACCTTGATTTGCTGCCAGGATGGGATCACATACGCGGGCGATCAAATACGCTACGAGGTTAAGTCTATCAACGATGCCGGTGATGGTTGGTTGAATGTAGTGGTACAGGTCAATCGTTATAAAAACGGCCAGGTGGATACTTTGTATGAATTCACAATGAAACTGAGCAAGGACGATTTAACTAATGGTCTGCAAAACGGCCGTAACCATCCGATGTTGATTCCCGCCACCGGCGCGCAGAATGCTTTCGATGTTTACAACACGGCTACAATGGCTTTACTAAACCAATTGTTGGACCAGGCGAATTTGGCGGACAACAGCGCGCGTATGGCTGCCCAAACAGACAAACCGGGCTACGTGGTGCTGGTGGAAAAGAAATAAGGCATTCAACCGCAACCGGTGAACACCTTTTTTCCAATCTTATTTACAGATAATAATTCTCATAAACCATCTTTCGGGATGGTTTATTTTTTCATTCAGGTTTGTCTGTCAAGCCGCGGGAGGCTGCGCGTTGGCTGCCCCAATCGATAAGGGTTTCCGGTATAGGCATAACTTCTTCCTCCGGCCGACGGATGAGAGTTAGCGCCTCACTGGGACAATTCGGTACACATACACCGCAGCCCACACAACTTACCGCGTTGACCTGAACCGTGGTGTCCATAGATAAAGCTTTAAATTGACAATAATCCAGGCAAGTTTCGCATCCGATACACAAGGATTCATCGACCTTGCATACAAAAGCGGAGCGTGCGATTACATTGGCAATTCCCAGTTTGGCAACCCCTTGAAGAATACCGCATGAGCAAGTGCAACAGTTGCAGATGTAGTAAATGCCCTGCTGATTGTTGCTAACCGAATGAACCAGTCCCGAATCCGAGGCGCGTTTTAGGGTGGCCAGCGCCTCTTCTTTGGTGACGGCATGGTAAAAAGTGTGATTTTCAAACGCTCTTTCCCTTGGGCTGAGCACCATACATACATCGATGGGATGCTCGCAAGGCTCGCCGATCAGCGCTTTTTGTTTACGACAAATACAGTCAAGGACTGCCCACGATTTTGCGCCGTTGACCAGGTCCAGTATATTCTCATAGGGGTGAATTTCCATCGACTTGCTTACGGTCTGATTAACAGGGACAACCCGATGATACTGCGGCTGCACCTGCATCACTTCAGCAAATGCTTTTTGGTAATAATCCTCGAAAAGCAAAGCCATTTCCTTATCAATGGAAGCAGCTTGATTCTCGTAAATTCCCACTACAAAAGGCAATAACCCAAACCTGAGCCCACCCTTACCTAATTCAATCGTGATCAGCCCCCGTTTGGCCATCGCTTTAAGCTGCTGGAGCAATTCCCTGACATCCCGGCCGGTTCGCGCGGCGATATCATCCACTGATTCAGGTAGTGCGTTGAGTTGTGTGGCAATTTCGGCTTCTTCAACCGTGAATATCTTTTCAAGCAACCTTAAATGAACGCCATCTTCTGTCGGTGGATAACCATTTGGCAGTGAATCCAGTTTTTCAGCGAGCAGTTCATAATCATTCATGCTATGTATACCTTCTCTTTATTATCAAAACCGTCAGAATTCCTTAGAATGCATTTGAGTTATGATACCTTATAATTAATAATTATATGTATATTTAATACCCCTATTAAAATAAAAATCAGGCTAATCAATTTTTACATTAGCCTGATTTCGGGTCGAATTATATCGCTGGCGTTCTAGGAGAGGTCTTCCCCATTGCTTGCAATCACTTTTTTGTACCAGGCATAGCTGTCTTTGAGCGAGCGTTTTTTGCTGCCGTTGCCGTAATCGTCCATATCCACGTAAATGAAACCGTAGCGCTTGCTGATTTCGGAAGAGGTGCAGCTGATAATGTCGATCGGTCCCCAGGGGAAATAGCCGAAGACATCCACGCCGTCCAACACGGCTTCGCGCATCTGTTCGACGTGGTCGCGCAAGTATTCAATGCGGTAGTCGTCATGAATGCTGCCGTCCTTTTCGACTTCATCATAATGGCCCAGGCCGTTCTCAGCGATCATGATGGGCATGTGATAACGGTCCCAATACATGTTCAGTTTGGTGCGCAGGCCGATGGGATCGATACCCCAGCCCCAACCGCTGTTTTGGATGTAGGGATTGTCGTAAGAAGTTTTCTTCTTTAACACGCTTTCCGCATCGGCGATCTGTGTGTAGTAATAGGACATAGCCATGAAATCGGCCGTGTATGTGAGCGCTTCCTCGTCGCCTTCACCGAACTCCACATGGATACCCTGGTCGTCAAAGAAGCGGAAGGCATAGCCGGGATACTTGCCCTGTAGTAGCACATCGCCGTAGAAATATTCCATCTGGTTACGGCGGTAATTAGCGAACACATCCTCGGGTTTGCAGGTGGCGGGGTAACTGATACTATCTGAGAACATCATGCCGATGTGTAAATCTTTATGATTTTCACGCGCGTAGCGGGTAGCTTTAGCGCAGGCGACCATTTCGTTGTGCACACCCTGGTACTTGGCTTCCAGCAGGTTATCGACCTTGTCCTCAGCGATGCCAAGATGGTTAAAGGACTCGTGTACGATAAGGTTGATCTGGTTGACGATGATCCAGTATTTGACCTTATCGCCGTAGTGGTCGAACAGCACTTGGCAATAGCGCACGAAGAAATCGATCAGTTCGCGCGAGTACCAGCCGGTGTAGTTGAGGGTCAGGTTGAGGGGCATTTCGTAGTGCGAAATGGTGATGACCGGTTCCATGTCAAGGGTGATGATTTCGTCGATCAGGTCATCGTAAAATTTGAGGCCTTCCTCATTGGGTTCCAACTCATCGCCATTGGGGAAGATGCGCGCCCAGGCAATGGAAGTGCGGAAGGAATTCAGCCCCATGCCTTTGAGCAATTTCAGGTCGTCTTGATAGGTATGATAGAAGTCAATACCCCAGCGCTTGGGATAGATAGCGTCCTTATCCTGCATGGCCGCGCGTATGTATTCGGTAGTCTCTTCTTCGTTGTATTTTTTATTAAGGGGAATGTCATTGCGGAAGCGCAGGATGTCGGCCACGCTCATGCCTTTGCCGCCTGCCTGCCAGGCGCCTTCACATTGGTTGGCTGCCACGGCACCACCCCAGAGGAAATCTTTCTTAAAACCAGTAATCCGATTCATGGCTCGTTATTTACCTTCTTCTAATTTCTTGATACGTTCTTCAAGGGATTTAAAAACATTGATCAGCGAATTGGTCAGTTCCATTTCACTGTTGATTGTCATTAATGTGTCCTGGGCGTGCGTGAAGAGGATGGTGTACTCAATCTCCTCGCCGCGCGCTTCGGATTGAATCACGTTGGTGTGAATTTTATGCGCTTCGATCATTTTCTTCTTGGCGGAATCCATTTCCTCAGCCGCGAGCGCGTAATTCGATTCTGCTATGGCTTTTAGCGCTTTATGGACGAACAAGCGCGCATCCCCCGCGTTGATGATGATCTCCATAGAAGTTTTCATAATTTCTTCGTTCATGGATATACAACTCCGGTCAAACTGTGATAATCATCCGATTGGTCAGAATCGAAGGATTTTGTCAAAAACAACAGGCTCCATAATTATTTGTGAGAAGGATTATAGAGCCTGTCTTTATGCTTATAAAGTACCTGTTTTAAGCTGCTTCAGCTGCTGCTTCCTCTTCAAGTTTCTGCTTTTCGAAAGTCTTGAAGAAGGGATACCAGATCAAAGAAGCCACGACGATCACCACAACCAGCAGAATGAGGGCGCTGGCGCTTCTGGTTGTAAACCAGGTGGCGAGGGGGAAGGGCATGTACCAGGCATCAAATACGACTGTGGGGATGGGCGCAAGAGGGATAATCTTGGTAAAGATCCAAACGATGCTGGGCAAGATAATGCCTTGCAGCCACATGGGAATCATCATGATGGGGTTCCAGGCGATGGCGCCGAAGACAACCGGTTCATTGATGTTGAAAATGCCAGGGACCAGGCTGGCGGTGCCAATGGCTTTGACGAATTTAGCTTTGGAGCGCAGCATCATGATTACCAATGGCAGTGTGCAGCCGATACCGCCTACCCACAAGTATGTAGAATAGATTGTTTCTGAGGTTACTACGTTCAGTTCATGCGCTGAAACAGCAGCACCGGATGCGGCCATGGCAATATTGGCTGTGATGGCGGCTAGAAGAACCGGTCTGGTTACAGGGGTCAGTACCCAGCTGGAGATTCCCATGGAATATAGGAAGGTGTACACGAACATGATCAAGACAAATCCGTACCAGGTTTCCATGAAACCGGCGATCGGTTGGAAAATAGCCAGGATGGCATTGTAGATATCCAGGTGCAAAATATCAACCATGATCCACCCGGCGCTGACGACGATGCCGATGGGGAGCATGGCATCGAACCAAGCGCGCACGAAATCGGGGATGACGGAATCTTCCTTGAAGAAAGAGAATTTACCGAAGGCGCTCATAATAATGCCGGTGAAAACGCCGCAGAAAATTGCGATGAACATACCGCCGGCGCCCAGGGCATCATGCCCAAAGCCGATCGTGCCGTCCGCGACCACTTGGGGGGTGATGACAATCAGGAACAGGACCAGGTTGGCCATGCCGCCGATGAGACGCTGCTTGCGCAAGCCCTTCTTTTCCATCAGGTTGAATGGGATCAGGAAGGCGATGAACAAAGAAAGCATGCCCATAGTCCAGCCAAAAGGCGTCCAGAAGACGGGGAACCAAATAGCCAATATACAGAACAAAGACCCTAAGAGAATGAAAGGTAATACCTGTAAGATTGAATCCTTTAACGTTGTAACCCAAACGTTGTTGTTGATCTTGCGCATGCTGGGGGAAAAGCTGTTTTCCAACCAACTGACTAATTTCTTCATCTGAATCTCTCCTTTAATTATTAATAAAGCGATAAAAGTTGATCAAGAGCGCTTTCGCCATTGAAGATGGCATAATCCTGGGCCTTTACCAGGGTGACCTTGATATCTCTGTCACCGACGATGTTTTTGACATTATCCAGAATATAGGCGAGGTGCGGCCCGACCATGAGGCAGTCGATATCCTCGATGTAATTCTCGATTTCCGCTTCACTCCGGGCTGTTATTGAAATTTCCAAGCCACGTTTTGTAGCAGCTTTTCGAATGGCGGAAGCCATAAAACCGCTGGATGCTCCTGAACCGCAAACTAACAGGACGCGTAATTTATCTTTTTCCAAAATTCTCCTTCCTTTCGAACTGCAATCCTCTTTTTAGCTTATTTTAGTGAAATTTATTCCGATATGTTATCTCCTTTACCCGTAATTTTTCTGCAATAAATTCCTATAATTCCAAGTCGCATAGCGTTAGTATATAGAGGTAGAAAGGCCATGTAAAATAACGATCGTTTATATTGCAGATAACTTGAGGTTATATGTAGAAAAATTGGAAATTAACCAGCAATTTGGCTGACTGAATTATTCGATCAGGCTGAGAAGGAATGGGGGTTATGACACTGTAAGGGGAGGCAGCTGGGGGACTAGAGCATTTCGATCTGGGAAGCGTATTTGGCCGCGTTTTTCATGATGGTCTCAATCACGTTCATCCAAGGTCTGTAGCTATTCTTGTAATACCACAGGTAAACGTAGCGATTGGAATAGAGCGCGTTGACGCGGATCATCTTGCGATCTTTCAGATATTCGGTATTGTCCGCGATGATACCGGCGGTGGAACTGCTCAGATACGGGTAATGCAAATTCTCACGCATTTGCCGGAAGAGGGTTTCATCCAACTTCATTTTGACATTCAAGCTGCACTTATTCAGCTTGAGCACTTCCTGGATCCAATAATCGGCATCGGCCTGCATGTCAATGTAGAGCAGCGGCTCGCCCTGGATTTCTTTTAAGGGGATCCGATCGCGGAAAAACCAGCGGTGCTCACCGGGAACGGTCAGGATAAGCTGTTCTTTGAACAAAGGCGTGCGGTCGATATCGCGGGTGGTGTAATGGCGCAGGTAATAATCATCGGCGATGACCGCGTCGGCATGTTTGTTCATCAGCATAGCGGGGATGACGTCATCGGGCTCGACATGCAGGTCCAAGTGGTCGATGTTCTCCTCATAGTATTCATTCAGCAGGCTGGGCAGGTAATACCCGGGGCTGTAGATCTTGAATCTCTTCTTTTTGTCGTAGCTGATAAATTCCTGCCTGGCGTTGTTCATGGTGGTGATGATCGCGTTGGCGTATTCCAGCAGGCGTTTGCCCTCTTTGGTAATATTCAACTTCTGGCGGCCACGATAGAAAAGTTTGCAGCCCAATTCCGCTTCCAGATTCTTGAGGGTCTTACTGAGCGCCGGTTGGGAGATATATAGCGTTTCGGCCGCTTTGGTCAAGCTGCCGCTTTCCGCGATGATCTTAAATTGTTCCAACTGGTCGCTATTCATTCAATGGCTCATCTTTTACCATTATCGTGGAAAATTTTCTAATTATTAAGATGGTGTGAATTGATTAAGGCATTTTAGCATAAATTATGCTGGTTTCTTTTGATCGTGAAAGACTGTTCATTATGTAAAAGCGATTAGCAAACGCGGCTATAGCCAAAGCCCCGAATTCCTTTCGAGGGTTAATCTTTAGGTGGACCCGCTTTGAGATATGCCTGCATCTCTTCGATCGGCCAGTCGCTTTTCCAGTCCGCGCCGAAGTGGGTGGGATAGAGCTGCGCCAGCAGCCAGGTCACACCGACCGCGGCGTAGCGCTGCGGTTCCCGCGCCTGGGCAGGGGACAGGCTGTAAGCCACATCGAAGGGCTGCGGCGATGTTCGCTGGGACAGAGTGAACTGTATGGCTTGCTGCAGTTCCTCGATATTGTCATCCACCGCCGGATTGGTCTGGGGGATCATGCCGTCCCAGCGCGCCATGCGGCGGAAGGGGGCTTTGTGCGGCCAGTTGCCGGCTACCCAAATGGGAATGCGCGGCTGCTGTTGGGGCCGGGGCAGGAAGCTGCTTTCTTTCACGTGGTAGTGCTCTCCGTCAAACGAAAAAGGTTCCCCGCTCCACAGGCCGTTGATGATCTCCAGCCCTTCGTCCAGCATGACCGCGCGTTCTTTCAGGTCCATTTCCTCACCGAAGTTGCCCCATTCGACATCCGCGCCACCGCCGCTGCCAAGGCCGACGCCCAGAATCAGGCGGCCGTTGGAGAGCCGGTCGAGCGTGACCGCTTCGCGCGCCACCTTCCAGGGGCGCCGGCGGGCCAGGGGTGTGACCAGCGCGCCAAAACGAATGCGCTGCGTGCGCGCGGCGATAGCGCTCATGGAGACCCACACGTCGGCTACATCGGTGGGCCAGTAGCGCGTGAGATGGTCCCAAAGGAAAAAGCCATCCCAACCGGCTTCCTCAGCCAGGGCTGCCAGTTCCGCAAGGATGCGGGCATCCCCGTAGGGTCCAAAATTGGGTAAGTATAGTCCGAATTTCATAGCGAATCCCTCCTCACAGGTGTTTATTTCGTGGATAGCTGCGCGTTATTGACCGAGCAGGTTTTCCAAATTCCATTTAGAGCGGGTCAATACCTGCTCGTGCAAGCTGCGGTTGTGCGCGTCCATGGTCACCACAGCGGGAAAATTTTCAACATGGATCACCCACATGGCTTCGGGTATGCCGAATTCCAACTTGAACACCTCCAGCACCTCGACCACCGCCTGAGCGATCAGGGCGGCAGCCCCGCCGACGGCGTGGAAATAGACAGCAGGCGTTTGCGCGCAGGCCTGCAGGGTGCGCGGTCCCATGCCGCCTTTGCCGATCACGCCTTTCAGGTTGAAGTGTTCCATAATTTCAGCCTGGTAGGGTTCTTCACGGATGCTGGTGGTCGGCCCGGCGGCGATGAACTGGTAGCTGCCGTCCGGCGACTCCACGACGATCGGCCCGCAATGATAGATCAGGCCGTTGTGTAAATGAGCTTTCAGCGCGGTATAAACCTGAAGGTCTTCGGGGGTGGGCGCGACGGATCGGCGGATAAAGCGCTCGTAGAGCCACTGGTGCGCCCGGTCGCGGGCGGTCACGATGACGCCGTTTAGCAGGACGGCATCGCCGTTGTGCAGGGCCAGGATGGCTGCGTCCGCGATGGGGGTGTTCAAAGAGATGGCTGCTTCAGTCATATATCGCCTTTCCGTAAGCTACGGTCAGGCTGCGGCGGCGGAAAGCCCAGCACATGTAGGATACGCTGACAAAGTAGGAGGCGGGCAGGCGGTGCAGCTGAGTAATGCGCGTGCCCAGGACGGTAGTATGTCCGCCCAGCCCCATGGGGCCGATGTCCAACTGGTTGGCTTCGCGCGTAATGCGCGCTTCCAGCGCGGCGATCTCGGGATCGATATGGTGCTCGCCTATCTTCTCCAGGAAGACCTCCTTGGAGGCCGCGAAGGAGGTGCTGCGGTCGCCGCCGATGGCGATGCCCAGAAAACCCGGGGCACAGCCGCGGCCCTGGGCCTGAAAGACCGCGTCCAGGGCGGCCTTGCGCACCCCTTCCAGGTCGCGCCCGGCTTTCAGGCGCGCGTCCGGCAGGGCATATTGGCAGCCGACGTTCTCGCAGCCGCCGCCCTTGAGCAGCAGGGTGATGCGCAGGTCGTCGCCGGTGTGTTCTTCGAAATGGAATTCGGGAAAATATGCGTCGCCCAGGTTGTCGCCGCTGTTGCGGCCGGTCAGGCTGTCCACGGCGTTGGGGCGCAGGTAGTGTTTTTCGGTCGCTACGGATACCGCGGCGCGCATGGCGGCTTTCAAGTCGAGGGTGGAATAAGCCTGCGGGTAACGCACGTAGAAGTTGGGTGTGCCGGTGTCCTGGCAAATGGGCGTGCTGTTTGCACGGGCGATGGCCGCGTTGCGCAGTATGGTTTGCAGGATGTTGCGCGCGCTTGAACCGGCATCCTCCCGCTCAGCCGCGTCCTGCAGGGCCGTTTCCACGTCCGGAGGCAGGCTGGTGGCGGTCAGGCGGATCAGTTCGAGGAGCTGCGCTTGGAGATCAGGCATACCTTATTTTAACCGGGTTATCGCCTGTTGTTGAGCTTGCTTTGGGGAAAGACGACCGGTTCACCCAATTTCCTTATCAACGCGGGACGACCGTCGTACAATAAACTGTCAATACTATGGTCGATAAACAAGCCACTTATACCCTGCTGAACCAGGCTCATATTCCTTATGAGGTTTACGAGCATCCCCCGTTTACACGATCGAGGATCTGGACGCGCTGCACCTGCCGCAGGCGGAGCAGATCGTTAAAAATCTCTTTTTGCGCGACGACAGAAAGAAAAACTTTTACCTGGTGAGCGTGCCCGGCCACCGCAGCATCAACCTTAAAACCCTGGCCGAACGCATCCCCAGCCGCAAGTTAAGCTTTGCCAGCGAGGCCGACCTGTGGGAATGGCTGCGCCTGGAAAAAGGGCACGTGACCCCGCTGGGGGTTTTAAACGATGAACAGAAGGATGTGATTGTGGTGTTTGACCGTGCGCTGCGGGGCCAACAGATCGGTATCCACCCGATGGAGAACACCGCGACCATCTTCCTGGCATTCGAAGATGTGCGCAGGCTGGTGGAAGAACATGGAAACCCCGTAGTATTATGCGATTTTAAATAGAAGCAAGCTAAATGCCTGTGAGATTTAGTACCCTGATGGTTTAAGAATTGGGCGATACAATACCCAGCGCTTTGCATTGCTTTTCGGTGAAATACTCAGCATAGTCCTCAACAAAAAAGCATTGCTTAGAAAATTCACCGGATTCATCAATGGACTTGGTTAAATCAGCTAAATATATACTGGAATCGCGGTTGATCGGAGTCCAACTGATCAATTGAAAGCCATCCGTATTCGAAATTGGCGTACTGAACTCCATCATCCACAATAGTGTTCCATCCTTCCGAAAAAAAGGAACTGGAAAACCGAAGGAATTGGAAAGATGCTCGTGCTCTTGTTGGATGGATAAATCCCAAATTTTATTAAAATCCGGAATTTCGTTTAGCAATTCCATGATGGTAGATAATCTTTCATCTTCCCCTCTAAGTAATTCTGAAATTGATAAGCGAAAACGTATCATTTGTTTGATATAGTATTCTTGCGCGTAGGGTCCGCGAGTTTTGCTCATTGGGCTGTTCTGAAAATGTTTTGGAATACCGCCCATGCTTGAATTCAATCGCTGCCAACAACCCCAATTTTTCAAATCGCTTTCCGTGTAACCCGCAAAAGCCAGCTCATAATGTGTTGTTGCCCGCAAACACCAATATTTATCCATTACAAATGCACAAACAGGTTCCTCGCATAATTGCTTTCTCCAATCTGAATTAATTGGGAGCTTGGTTTCGATTTCATTGTTTGCGATCTTTAGGTCATGGAGAATGCGGTTGAGCTGAAGACGATTTGTGACAGGAATGTCACGATAGATTTCAATAATCTTGGCTAACTCTGCCGTCAGCATGAAGCCATTTTTGCGGTGAAGGTGTTCATTGAAAAACCATTCCACGATAGCAACTACGCGATTTCCACTCTCCTCTTCCCGCTTAGCGCTGATTTTTTTTGCCGACTCGTTTGCTGAAGTCCATTGCTGGAAAGTTTTCATCCCAATTTTTTCACATAATTTGCTGCTTTGGTTAATCTCATCCAAGGCCAGGTTGCGGGAGATACCGCATCTATTCAACCAGGTATTGAAAATTTCACCGCTAATTTCCTCTTCTTGTAGAAAGAAATCTTTCTTTATAGCATTTACCATTAGCTTATTCCTATAATGATTAATTCGCGCTAGACAGAATTAACATTGACGAATAGTTCCAGTTACAACTATATTGATTATAACAATAATTCCTTACGGAGGAATAAAAAGAATAATAATTTTTCAAAGAGGAAGGTGTTAAATCATCGCATAGATCAAAGTTTATTTTAATAATTGTAAAAATCCTAGGAGAGTGAAATGAAGAAAATTGCAGTAATTGGAAGCAGCGGTGGTCATTTGTTTGTGTTAGGAGGGAGTAATCCTCAGGCTTTATTGGAAGAAATTGGTATGCAGGCAAAAGCGGCTTCATTGGAGATCAGCCATTGTTCCTTTGTTGCCGCTTCTACCAGTATGGATCATATTACTGATCAGACCAAGGGCGCACTCTGGGTAGTTGGAAATAATGGATTGGAAACAAAGTCCGAAGGAACTCTGGATCAAGTAAATGCGGAAGCTCAGAAAGAATGTACGGAGATCGCGGCAGCTATCCGTAAAGGTGAGATCGATGGAGTAATCATGGTTTCTGCGGATCCCAAAGGGATTAACAAAGATGTCATAAAAGCTGCCGCGGAGATGAAGATTCCCGTAGCGGGGACTGGCGGTACCTCGATGGCAGAGGCACGTTCTATGGGCGCGAATGTGATCTCTTCTTCAGGAACAACCGGCTCCACCAACCGGACCCGGGCGGTAGGGTACATTTCCGCTTTCTCTTCCAAATGGAAAACAAAATATACCCCTGTCATTGGAAAATCAACTGAAATAGATACCGGCAATATTTTTAAGCGCATTCACTTGCGCAGTATTATGATGTCGTCCCTGCCCGCTTTCATCGCAATGGTGCTGACATTAGCAGTGGGTAATATTTCTTTTTTGAAAGACTCGGTTGGGCCGTTGTTCGATATCCTGGTAGCAGCTTTGCCGGTTGTGGTAGCAGTGGTCGCTGCCAAACAAGTGTCAGGATTGGATGAGGTCGGTATTGTTGCCGGTGTGGTGGCGGGTGTCCTGTCGGTAAATGGCGGTATTTTGGGCGGGATTGTTGGTGGTGTGCTGGCTGGGATTTTTGCGAGCTATCTGCTTCAGTGGTCATTCCGCATGCATTTCCCGACAACTACTTCCAGCCTGGTGGCGGGTGCATTAGGCGGTATGGGCGGCGGTCTTTTAGTTTATTTTCTCCTGGCGCCGGTAACCCTCTGGGGTGGAAACGCGATCCGCGAGCTGATCCAGATTGCGTTGGATTACAACGCGGTGTTGGCGGGAGCCGTGGCTGGTTTGTTGATTTGGCCGGCTATCATTGGGGGAGTTTATCATGCTGCAATCTTGCCGATCGTCTTGCTTGAGATGGAAACACAAGGCAACAGTTTTCTGGGTGCAGTGGACATGGTTGGCTTGGTCATGGTGTCTGCCGGTATCACTCTGGCAAATATCATCGCGCCTAAGGAAAAGAGTGAAGCATCTGTAGCTGCCCCCGGCTTTTTCGTAAACATTGCTTTTGGTACTTTTGTAGAGGCAGCTTACCCCTTCATGTTCTCCGACAAGTGGGTTTTTGCCATTGCCTTGTTCTCGGCTACGTTAGGCGGCGCGTTCATTGGATTCTTTGATGCCCGCGGCGTGGCTTATTTACCCACTTTGGTAGCGCCAACTATTTCGAACAATCCCTTGGGTTTCGCGGTATCGATGGTGGTTGCGATGGTGGCCGCTTGTGTGCTGACCATCATTGCAAATAAAGTGGCAAAGAAAAAAGGGATTGAAGAAGTTCAAGCATAGAACATTCAATAATAAATATAAGAAAAGAGGTAACGAATGATTGTTGGTGATATGGAACAAAAGATGAGGCATGCCAAACAGAAAGTTCAAGATGCGATAGAAGCGCATCATGGCACCACACTATTGTCAACAGGAATCACAGGCGACGATGCACGTATGGCATTAGCCGCTGTCAAGGCAGGCGCCCGCATGATCGAGCCCAACCACCCTGCTCTTGCTCTTGCCCGTGGATATAAAGGCGTGACTTCCATGCACGTTGCAGAAGGCCTTCGGCACGAAATTTCTGTTGACCAAATGGCAGAAGCTGTCCATGGTGTCCGAAATGTGGTCGGGAATGATATCTATATTACGGTAGGTGCTGCGGGTACTTTTACAGAGGTTATGCCAACCCCATTGACAGAAGAAGACGTCATCAAACTTGCCCGGGCTGGTGCGGATGGACTGCATACGCACAAATCAACCATTGAAGATCTGAAGGATATGGTTGATATTGCTCACCGTTATGGATTGTTGATTGACGCTTATATCGCACATCCATCCGACCGGCATCTTTTTGGTGTTCCCTGTGAGACGCCGAAAGAGGTGGCCGAGACTGCAAAGAAAATGGAAGCTATCGGCGTTGACTTTGTCGGCTTGATGACTGGTATGAGCTACGAAGGCGTGGAAGCAGGCAAGATTGCGGACCCGGTGAAAGCACGCATTGATGCGCTGGTAAAAGCTGTCTCAGTACCTACATTAGCAGAAGGTGGAATTAATCTGGATAATTTCAAGGCTTTTATTGGAACAGGCGTCAACATCATTGTGGTTGGAACGGCAATCGATGATGTGGCTCGTGAGGCAGTGGACCGCGTAGTCAGAACTTTTGTAGAGCACGAGTAATTCCAGATCTCGCGCAAATATTTATAAGAATAAGGGAGATTGCCGGAAAAGCAATCTCCCTTTCTGTTTCAGGGTTCTTTTATTAAGTTTTAATCAGACAGCACTATCCAAAACGTTTCACAATTGGTTTAAGGTTATCGAAAAGCTTGATTTTTTTAGATCAATCTTGAAGTTCCGCGTCCCTGCCATTGCTGCCTTTCATCAGCCACATGTAACCGTCTTCCAGGCTGGGCGGCTCAGGGCGCGCCTGCGGGTATTGCTCGGCACTGGCACCCACCACGCGGAAGGCAACCCCCTCAGGCATGTGCTGCATGGAAACCACGGTCAGGCCGTCGTCCGGTTTGCTGCCGTCCGGGCTGACGATGGTCCAGATGTGGCCTTCGGCCAGGCGGGTCAGGTCGAGCGGGCTGCCCTGGAAACAGAGGCGGCCCTTGGAGAGCACGGCCATGTTGCGGCAGGTCAGGCCGATGTCGCCGACGATGTGCGTGGATAAGAGCACCACCCGGTCGGAGGCCAGATCCACCAGCAGGTTGCGGAAGCGGATGCGTTCCTCCGGGTCCAACCCGGCGGTGGGTTCGTCCACGATGAGCACGCGCGGGTCGTTGACCAGCGCCTGGGCGATGCCCACGCGGCGCTTCATGCCGCCGGAATAGCCCTTGATGGGGCGGTCGGCATCATTTTCCAGCGAGACCATGGCGATGACTTCGTCCACCCGTTTTTGGCGGGCTTGGGCGTTATCCACACCCTTTAGAATGGCCATGTAGTCGACGAACTGGCGCGCGCTCAGGTCGGGGTACAGCCCTAGCTCCTGGGGCAGGTAGCCCAGCACAGACTTGACCGCGCGTCGTTCGCTCTCAATTGCCAGGTCGTGGCCGTTGACGCGCACGCTGCCGCGCGAAGGATTGACAATGCCGGCCAGAATGCGCATCAGGGTGGTCTTGCCCGCGCCGTTCGGCCCGAGCAGGCCGAACATGCCGGCTTCGATGGACAGGTTGATACCCTGCAGCGCTTTGACCGACTTTGAGCCGCTGCCGTAAGATTTATAAAGACCTTTGATTTCGATCATGATATTCCCTTTAGATGTACCTTTCAGTTTTTTTCAATAAGTTATACGTTGCCAGCAACAGCAGCACGAAGATCCATACCAGCGAGAGCTGGTTGACGGCGGCGGCCCGGGTGTTGGGGTCCATAGCGCCGTAAAACAGCAGCACGTTGCGCAGCACCGGGCTGTCGGCGAACCAACCGCGCATGAAGAGCTGCAGCGTCCAGAAGCCGCCTACGAAGGCGAATCCGCCCGGGCTGCTGCGGGCCAGCAGCGAAACACTGGCGCCGAAGGCGAGCATGGCCAGGCAGGGCGCGGCCCAGATCAACTGGCGGGCGAGCAAGCCGCCCAAGGGGGACAGATCAACGCCGATCAAGGGCGCGTAAGCCTGAAAGACCAGCGCGGTCAGGGTGATGACCAACCCAATGATGGACAGGCGTTCGAAGATCATCTTCCAAGCGGAACGCGAGGTCGTGAATTGCAATTCCAGGGCTGTATCTTCCAGGAAAGCGTAGGCGGACAGACCGCCGCTGATGAGGGGCAGGGTGAAACCCAAAAATGCCCGGAAGGTATTAAAGCGGTTGGTGCCATCGATGAAAACCGCCACGATCATAAAGAGCGCCATGATGGCGGCCGGCAGCCAAAACTGGTCCTTCTGGAATGCCTGGAAGGTGTATTTGAATTTCAGGTTCGCGGAAGGGCGCGCATTGTTTTTCATGCTACCCTCTTTTCTGTTTTATTAATGTAGGCGGTCATGCCGGTCAGCGCTAGCGCGGCAACCAGCAGGAGCGTGAGGATATTGGCGATGGCTTTGGCCTGGGTCACCTCGGGCGAGTCCGCCGAAACCATCACGCCCAGGAAGGCCGTCATGGGAAATTCTCCGCTGGCGTTCAGAACCGTGTCAGACAGGGTGATCATGACAGTCGGGCTGATGAAATTGCCCCAATACCAATATCCGGTGAACAGGATCTGGTACACACGCAGGGGCATGAAGAGCGGGCAGAGCAGAGAAAAAGCGATGATAAAGCACAGCCCCGGGGCGGATATCAGCAAGACGGACAGGAGATTGTAGAGGATGAAGATCGCCGGCCATTGCATTTTAAAGACAATCAACGTGCTGACTAAAAACACAATGGCGAACTCGAGGGTGATGAAAGAAAGCACCACACCGAGATATTTGCCCATCACATAGGTCGAATTGTGCAGGTGCGTCGCCCGCAGCAGCTCACGCGTGCCCAGTTTGAAATCCCGCACGGCGCGGTCCGAGGCGGCGATGCCCACCACGACCGGGAAAAAGAGGTTCAACCCGAACACATTTTGCCCGGCCTGGGCGAACAGTGGATTCGTGATGCTTTCGGCCAGATCGAAATGGTATTCGTTGGTCATCCACATAAAGATATAGTAGGCGCTGAAAATGAACGCGGTGATCAAGATACTTCTGCGTTTGATCGACATGCGGTATTCGTAGCGCAATACGCCAAAAAATTGTTTCATTAAAGACTCCTAGATCAGGTTTATTGACGGTTGGACAGCTGCCTGGCTGTGCCGGAATGGCTTTTGAGGGAAACAATGACACACAGGAACATCAGGGCGGACAGGCCGTACAGGATCGCGTTGGATTGCCAAAAATTCAGCATAATCTGCGCACCGCTCCCGAAGAACTTGCGGGCGGCGCTGGTCATCATCAAATACCGGCTCAACCAGATCAGGTAGGTGACCAGGATGGCATTTTCTGAGCCTGCAATGACAGAAATCCCCAGCCCGAGCGCGGATAGGAAGGTCATGGGCGCGATCCACTCGGAAATCAACAATCCGACCGTGCTGACCGAGTAGACAGCCACCAGCCCCAGTGAGATCAGGATGGTCAACAACAGGTTGTAGGCAAAGACCAGCAAAGAGCGCGCCAGCAAGATCTCCACCTGCGAGGTCGGGGTGGCCAGTGTCAGCTCGAAAGCCGCGTCCTGTTTACCGCCATAGAGGAGCGCCAGCCCGGCCGCGGATACGACCGGCGCGATGGCATAGAAGGCAGCGGCTTTGTCTGCCACCAACGTGACGATAAAGCCCAAGATGAGCACCAAAAAGGAAGCCGACCAAATTTCGCTCCTGACCAGGGGTATCTGGCTTTTAAGCACCTGCCAGACATGCGCAAAGAGAGAAGTGTGCTGCTGCTCTGCCCGAATCTCTGCCAGGGCGGCCTGCAGCACCGCGCGCGGCGCGGCAGCCTGCACCGGGTTGGCTTTCACGACCCCGGAGACATCCTGCCAGAAGGCCAGTTCGGCCCGGCAGGCGGCGCAGCCGGCCAGATGCCGGTCGACGGCCTGCTTTTGCACCGCGGTCAATTGACCGGCGGCGTATTGGGGCAGCAGCGCGAAAACTTCAGCGTGTTCGTTCATATGAGATCCTCCATGCATTGACCCTGCCGGGCGAGGGTGTTTTTCAACTCCCTGCGGGCATGGTTCAGACGACTTTTTACCGTGCCAAGCGGGATTTTGCAGATCGCGGCGATTTCTTTCAACTTCATGTCATGCAAGAAGAACAGGTCCAGCACCTCGCGATATTGGGGCGCCAGGGCATTCAACCCCTGGCGCAGGATCTCCCTGCGCTGTTGGAGCTGGGCCTGCCGTTCCGGGTCACCGTCATTGGTTTGGACGGTATTTTCCGCCCCTTCATCCAGCGGCAGGTTTTCACGTACACGGTAAGCGTGCAGGGCTTTGTTGCGAGCAATGCCGTAAGCCCAGGCGACCACGCGCCCTTCTCCTCGGTAGCTGCCGGCTTGTTTCCAGATGGCAATGAGGGTCTCCTGCAGGACATCCTGCGCGGTAGATTCATCGTGCAGCATGCCGAGGATGTAAGCGTACAGGCGGTCACCGCAACGCTCGAACAGCGCTTCTAGCGCGCCTTCGTCTCCGCCGGCGATTTGTTCCAACAGCAGCGCATCCGGTTCAATCTCAGAAGCGGCGCTCTGGTGGGTATGCCCGTCCGTTTTCATGTACATGAAGCGTAGTTTTTCCCGTGTAATTCCGTTCATAGCTATTATAGGGTTTTGCATCGTCTTTCCGTCAATTATTAGGTACCATTTGAGCGGGAAAAGGTTCACTTTTGCCTGGTTTGGAACACCGCGCCCTCAGAAGTGCCAAGAACCCCTTTGAAAATCAATTTTTACTTTTTTTTCTGGAAAAACCCATGAATTCACGTGTGCGTGAGTATTAGGCCCCTTAAAGGGCGATTAATAAGCCGGTGTAACTTTTGAACCCCGTTTGGGTTTACTCATAAAACAAATAGACCAACTTGTACTTAATTGAGTAGACAAATAAAACAGTTGGCTGCAAGGATGTGAATATGGGTACACAAAAGAAAAAGAACCTTACCCCTCAGGAACAGACACCCTCCACGACTCCCATCGCTATCGTCGGCCTGGCCGGAATTTTCCCGGAAGCGCCCAATTTGGAACGCTATTGGGAGAATATTCTGGCCGAGTTGAATTGCGTAAGCGAGGTGCCTGAATCCCGTTGGCGTGTTGCAGATTATTACGACCCGGATCCTTCGGCGCCGGACAAATCCTACAGCAAGTACGGCGGTTTTATCCCGGATATCGAGTTTGACCCGATGGAATTCGGCCTGCCGCCAAACTTCCTGGAGGTTACAGACGTTTCCCAATTGCTGGGCTTGATCGTGGCGCGCGACGCGCTGGCGGACGCGGGCATCACTGAGAAGAACAACGAGCTGCTGGACCGCACCGGTGTGGTGTTGGGTATGGTGGGCATGTCCTCCAAGGTGATCCAACCGCTGCTGAACCGCCTGCAGTACCCGCTGTGGGAAAAAGTATTGAAAACCAGCTCAGTCCCGGATGCGGAGATCCCCGAGATCATCGAGAAGATGAAATCGGCTTACATTTCCTGGAACGAGAACGCCTTCCCCGGCGCCATCGGCAACGTGGTAGCCGGGCGCATCGCCAACCGGCTGGACCTGGGTGGCACCAACTGTGTGGTGGACGCGGCTTGCGGCAGTTCTTTGGCGGCGGTCAACCTGGCGGTCAGCGAGCTGGCATTGGGTCACGCGGATATGATGATCACGGGCGGGGTGGACACCGATAATTCCATCCTGACCTTTATGTGCTTCAGCAAGACCCCGGCCTTTTCCAAGGGCGACCATCTGCGCGCGTTCAGCGCGGATTCGGACGGTATGCTCTCCGGTGAGGGCATTGGCATGCTGGTGATGAAGCGCCTGGCGGACGCGGAGCGCGACAACGACCGCATTTATGCAGTCGTGCGCGGCATCGGCACATCCAGCGACGGCAACTTCAAGAGCATTTACGCGCCGCGCCCCAGCGGGCAGGCCAAGGCCCTGAAGCGCGCTTATGAGCGCGCCGGCTACGAAGCGGGCACTGTTGGTTTGGTGGAAGCGCACGGCACCGGCACCATGGCCGGCGACCCGGCCGAATTCGAAGGCATGCGGGACATATTTACAAACGGCAACACCAACAAGCAAACTATCGCCTTGGGCAGTGTCAAATCGCAGATCGGCCACACCAAGGCAGCCGCCGGCGCGGCCAGCATGATCAAAGCCACATTGGCGTTGTATCACAAGGTGCTGCCGGCCACCATCAACGTTTCCAAGCCCCACCCGGCCATGGAAATTGAGAGCACGCCGTTCTACCTGAACACGGAGACGCGTCCGTGGTTCAGCCGGACGGATGGCACCCCGCGGCGCGCGGGTGTGAGTTCCTTCGGCTTTGGCGGTACCAATTTCCATATCGCGGTGGAGGAATACCGGGGCGAGGGCAGGGCTTTCACGCGCCTGCAGGCGGTGCCTTTCACGGTGCTGCTGTCCGCCGCAACCCCGCAGGAACTGGCGCAGGTTTGCCAGGCAACCCTCGGCCAATTGCAGAGCGCGGACGGCGCCAATGTCCTCAACCAACTGGATCAAGACAGCTATTCGAAACCCATCCCGAGCGCGCACGCGCGCCTGGGTTTTCTGGCGGAGAACACACAGGATGCCAGCGCGTTGTTAAATGAAGCGCTGAATTTACTCGAAAAGAACCAGGGCCAGGCGTCTTGGTCGCACCCCAAGGGTATCTATTACCGCGCAGCGGGCATGGATGTGAAGGGCAAGACCGCCGCACTGTTCCCCGGACAGGGTTCGCAGTACGTCAACATGGGCAGGGACCTGGCCATCAGTTTCCCGCCCTTCCGCGAAAGTTTTGAACAGGCGGACGCCCAGGCTGTCAAAGACGGACGCGCCGCCCTGACCCAAACCGTTTTCCCCGTCCCGGTCTTTTCGGATGACGAACGGAAAACCCAACAGGAAAAATTAACCGCTACCGAGAATGCCCAACCGGCCATCGGTACCTTCAGCATGGCGGTTTACCGCATGCTCCGGGCCGCTGGCTTCGAGGCCGATTACTTCGCCGGGCACAGCTTCGGCGAATTGAGCGCCTTGTGGGCCGGCGGTGTCTTGGACGACGAGGCATTCCTGCGTTTGGCGGCCGCGCGCGGCCAGGCCATGGGCCTGCCGGCTGAGTCCGGAAAGGACAGCGGCGCAATGGCCGCGGTCAAAGGCGACGTGGAAAGCGTGCGCAAGCTATTGAAAGACAACCCGGATGTGCAGATTGCCAATTTTAACTCGCCCGAGCAGGTAGTGTTGGCCGGTTCGACCGAGGGCATCCGGGACGTTAAAGCGGTGCTGGAAGGCGCCGGATTGTCCGTTTACCCGCTGAAGGTCTCGATGGCTTTCCATACCGCTTTCGTGGAGCATGCCAAGACGCCCTTCGCGCAAGCCATCCAAAAAGAGACCTTCAAGAAAACCAGCGGCAAAGTCTATTCCAACGCCAGCGCCCAGCCATATCCGGCCGAGCCGCAGCAAATGGCAGTCACGCTGAGCGAACATATGCTGAATTCGGTGCGCTTCCAGGAAGAGATCGAGAACATGTACGCGGACGGCGCGCGCGTTTTCGTCGAGTGCGGTCCCAAGAACGTGCTCAGCAATTTGGTCAAGGATATTTTGAAAGACCAGCCCTATGAGGTTGTGACCCTTAACCCCAACCCGAAAGGCGACAGCGACGCGCAATTCCGCCAGGCGGTTTTGCAGCTGCGCGTATTGGGATTTGAGCTGGGCAATATCGACCCCTACCGCGCTTACGTGGAACAGAAAGTGAAAAAAGCCAGCAAGGTGGCGGTGCAGTTGAACGGCGGCTTGTACACCACAGCGGCCACCCGCGCGAAGTTCGAGGAGGCTCTCAAGCAGGACCGGCACGGACAGGCACCCGCTCCCACGGTTGCTGCGGCCGCCCCGGCGGTCCAAGCGGCCCAGGCTGCGCAGCCTAAAGCTGCCGCGGCGATAGCCGCGCCAATGGCGGGCAGCGCCCAAATCGAAAACCTGATCACGCGCTTGCAGGACCACCAGAATGAGATCCTGAAAGCGCACAAGCAATTCCTGCAAAACGACAACGCCTCCAGGGGCGCCCTGCAGGAAATCGCGAACACGGAAATATCCCTGCTTTCCGGTTTAAACGGGAACGCAGACCCAAGCAAATTGGAATTGATCGAAAAGCAGGCGGACTTCATCGCCAGCCAGCACAATGCCACCAGCAGCGCGCACCAGGAATACATTCAATCGCAGACCGCTTTCACACAGCAGTATGCCGCCATGGTGCAGGCCTTGATGGGCAGCGCGCCGGTCGTTCCCGCCCCAGCTTCCGTGCCCGCGGCACCCGCGGTGACGGCGCCGGTTATTCGTGAAGCAGAGGCGGTGCCCGAAGCACCCGCGGTGGAAGCCGCACCCAAGACAACCGCAGCGCCCGAGACTAAGCCATCAGCGGCCGGACCGGCCGCTAATGAACTCCAGGCAGCCTTCCTGGCGATTGTGAGTGAAAAAACCGGCTATCCGGTGGAGATGCTGGAATTGGGCATGGACATGGAAGCCGACCTGGGCATCGATTCCATCAAGCGCGTCGAGATTTTGGGCGCGGTACAGGAGCAGTATCCTGAACTGCCAACCATCGGCGCGGATGAACTGGTTGAATTGCGTACGCTGGAACAGATCATCGGCGCTTTCAAGGTGAGCGCGCCCGCGACCGCGGCAGCGCAGACTGTCAGTGCGGGAACTGTGGCGTCCGGGACACCGGTAACTTCTATACCGGCAGCGCTTTCATCCGCTCCGCCTGCGGCCGAGATCCAAACGGCTTTCCTGGCGATCGTGAGCGAAAAGACCGGCTATCCAGTGGACATGCTAGAACTCGGCATGGACATGGAAGCCGATCTGGGCATCGATTCCATCAAACGGGTCGAGATTTTGGGTGCCATGCAGGAACAATACCCCGAACTACCCAGTATTGGCGCGGACGAATTGGTCGAACTGCGTACGCTGGAACAGATCGTCGGCGCGTTCAAAACGGACGGCGCGGCAGCGGCAGTCCCGCAAATGCTCCCCGCTGCCCAGACGGCAGCTCCGGCGCCGGCAACAGTGGCAGCGGTTTCATCCACACCAGCCTCAGCCGAGATCCAGACGGCTTTCCTGGCGATCGTGAGCGAAAAGACCGGCTACCCGGTGGACATGCTCGAATTGGGCATGGACATGGAAGCTGATTTAGGCATCGATTCCATCAAGCGCGTCGAGATTTTGGGCGCCATGCAGGAGCAGTACTCTGAACTGCCCAGCATTGGCGCGGACGAATTGGTCGAACTGCGTACGCTGGAACAGATCGTCGGCGCGTTCAAGACCGACGGCATGCAGAGCCAGCCTGAACCCCAGGCGGCGCCAAACCCTAATTCAGCTCCGAGTGAGGAGCCGAAAAAGAGCGGCATCGCCACTTACCCGGTGACCATCCAGGCCTTGCCCAAACCCGACCAGGTGGCCTTTGAATACCCGCAGGGCAGCAGCATCGTCCTCACAGACGACGGCAGCCAGCGTACACAGGCTTTGACAAAAGCCCTGCAGGCCAAGGGATTGAACGTCAGCCTGATCCACATCGGCAGGAACGGCAAGAAAGCCGAAGCGGACGATTCAACTGAGATTTCATCAGCCGTGAAACAGTACCGCCTGAGCGCGGTGAACGATGAAGCGGTCCAGGCGCTGATGGAGCAGGTCATTTCCGAGAACGACAAACTGGTGGGTTTTGTGCACCTTGAACCCGGCCATAATGGAAATGGCAAGAAAACCATCGATATTAACGAAAAGAACGCCGAAGCGCTCAAATCGGTCTTTCTGATGGCGCGCCATTTGAAAGCGCCGCTGGCGCAGGCCGCGGGACAGGCCCGTCCGGCTTTCCTGACGGTAACGCAGATGGACGGCCAATTCGGCTTGAACGGCTATAAGAGCAGCGACCCCTATCCGGGCGGATTCGCCGGGTTGACCAAGACCCTGCGCCTGGAATGGCCGACTGTGTACTGCCGCGCCCTGGACATTCACCCGGATGTGGACGCGCAGGCGGCCGCCCAGGTAATTTTGGACGAAATTCACGACGCGGACCTGCGCCTGACCGAGGTGGGCTATACCCCCGCGGGGCGCTTCACTGTGGCGCTTGAGAACGAAGGTTAGATAGAATCATGACTGAAAAGAACAACGCATTGTTGAACGGCCAATCCGTTCTGTTAATTACCGGCGGCGCCAAGGGCATCACAGCCCGCTGCGCCGTCCGGCTGGCCGAAGTCGCGGCCTGCAAGTTCATCCTGCTGGGGCGTTCGCCCCTGCAGGCGGAAGAACCTGCCTGGGCCTGGGGCGTGGATAGCCGGGAAGACCTGCAAAAAAAGGCGGCGGCTGCGTTCCTCGAGAAGGGTGAAAAAGTCACTCCGAACGAATTGCGGCGTGCCGTGAAACAAGTGCTCTCGTCTCGGGAAATTGCCGCGACCTTAAAAGCGATCACCGAACAGGGCGGTCAGGCCCGCTACATCGCCGCGGACGTGACCGACGCGCAAAGCTGCGCGCCGCTGGTCGAAGCGGCTGTGCAGGAATTGGGCGCCATCAGCGGCGTGATCCACGGGGCCGGCAACCTGGCCGATAAACTGATCGAGAAAAAGACCGAACAAGATTACGACCTGGTGGTGGACACCAAGGTCAAGGGCCTGGCGACGGTCATGCAGGTTGTTGACCCGGCCAAACTGGAATTCCTGGTGCTGTTTTCCTCCGTGGCGGGCTTTTTCGGCAATGCCGGACAAGCCGATTACGCGGTGGCCAACGAAGTGTTGAACCAGTCCGCCCGGTTGTTGAAGAAATCGCTGCCTAATTGCCGCGTGCTGGCCATCAACTGGGGTCCGTGGGATTCCGGCATGGTCTCACCGCAATTGAAAAAGGTTTTTGAGCAGCGCCATATCCCGCTGATCCAAACCGAAGAAGGCGTTGAGACACTGGTAGCGGAACTGAGCGGAAACGCGCGCAGCATTCCGCAGGTGGTGGTGGGCAGTCCCATCTTTGCCGAGAACGAGATCGCGGTTGTGAAGGATAACCCCATGGTCATCCGGCGCCGCATCACCCTGGCGGAGAATCCTTTCGCTTTGGACCACTGCATCGGGCCCAACCCGGTGCTGCCGGCCACGTGCGCCTCGGCCTGGCTGATCAACGCCTGCGAAGCCGCCAACCCGGGCTGGAAGTTCCAGCGTATGGAGGATTTCAAGGTGTTGAAAGGCATTACCTTCGGGGAAGGCGAACAGGAATACGACCTGAAGCTGGAGCAACTGGTAAGCAGCGGCGATAACCTGCGCTCGTTCGAAGCCGTGGTGACCAGCACCAATGAAAAAGGCCGCACGCTGTTCCATTACAGCGGCCAGGTAGATCTGGTCAAAAGTGCGCTGGAGACGCCCAATCACCCTGAAATCTTGGCGCTGGCGCATGCTGAAAAAGCCTTTCGGGATGGAAAACCGTTTTACGGAGACGGCACCTTCTTCCACGGGCCGGCTTTCCAGGGCATCCAAAAAGTGGCGGTGGTGGACGAACGCAAGGTAGTCACGCGCGTTTTCCTGCCGGAGATGCCGCGCAGCGAGCAGGGCCAGTTCCCCGCCGACGCGACCAACCCCTATATCAACGATGCCATCGTGCAAAGCATGCTGTTCTGGAGCCAGGAGGTTTACGATGCCCCCTGCCTGCCTTCGCGCCTGCACGAATGGATCCAGTACCGTACGATACCCTTCGGCCAGGCGGTGTGGGCGGTTTTGACGGTGGTTAACCACAACGACCATGCCATTTCAGGCGATATCCTGGTGGTGGACGATGCCGGCAATACCTACTTCCAATTCAAGGGTCTGGAAGGTACAGTCAGCAAACAGCTCAGCCGTTTCATCGGTAGAAAAGCTGCTTAGCTTTACCTCGGAGATTCCCTTTCTCACCGGAGAATATTTGTATGTCTATGAATAACACGCTTGCCAGGGTTGAACAATCCGCAAACCCGTTTTTTGAAATGGGTTTTTTCCTGCTGCCTGTGAGCTTTTCCTCGGCGGAAGATGCCGCGCAAAAAATGGGGGCTTTGCGGGAGGGGTTGGCCGGCAGCGACGATTTTGAAGTGTTCATTCGCGCGCAGCTTGCCGCGTTGGACGCGGCCCAGCCGTATACCCTGTCCCTGTTGGGCGCTTCGCGAGCGGACCTACTGGCCGAACTGGAACGTGCGCAGGAAAGCTTGCCCGGCGCGTTCGAGAGCGGCAGGGACTGGCAGACCCCCACCGGCAGCTATTTCAGCCCGCGCCCTTTGGGAGCGCAGGCCAGGATTGCCTTTGTCTATCCGGGCGCCTTCGGCACCTACGTGGGCATGGGCAGGCAGTTGTTCCGGCTGTTCCCGCAGTTACGCGAGAGCCTGGATGTACTGACAGACGACCCGGAGCATGCCATGAACGCGGAAGTGATCTTCCCGCAGACGGACGACCCGCAGGTGATCGCCGCGCTGCAGGACAAGCTGCAACGACAGCCGACCCTGATGATCTCCAGCGGCATCTTCTTCTCGTACCTGTTTACGGTCATCCTGCAGGATATTTTCAATATCCAGCCGTCGGCGGCCTTCGGCTACAGCCTGGGCGAGAACAGCATGATGTTCGCCACAGGTATTTGGACGCAGGCGGACGCCATGCGCACTTCGCTGGAAGCCTCGCCGATCTTCCACGAACGGGTTTCCAGGCGGCAGAACGCCATCCGCGAATACTGGCAGTTGCCGGCCAGCGCCGCATACGAAGAAGGGAAATCCATCTGGGTAAATTACATCCTGATGGCTTCCGAGGAAAAAGTGCGCGCGGCCATCCAGCCGGGCGAACGGGTTTACATCACGCACATCAACACATCCCGCCAGGTGGTGATCGGCGGCGATGAGGCGGCTTGCTTGCGTGTAGCCGATAGTTTGAAATGCATGCACCTGAAAGCGCCTTACGAACACGCCATCCACTGCCCGCCGGTGGAATCCGAGTTCGAGGCCTTCGAACGCATGCATTACTGGCCGGTGGAACACAAACCGGAAATCCCGGTGTATTCCGCAGCGGATTACGCGCCGCTGGAAATGGAATCTCACAGCATCGCGCGCAGTTTCGCGCATATGCTGACCCAGGCGGTGGATTTTCCGCGCCTGGTGGAACAGGTTTACGCCGACGGCGCGCGCGTATTCATCGAGCTGGGTGCGGGCAGCAACTGCTCCAAGTGGGTGAACGCTATTTTAAAGGACCGTCCGCACGCTTCCATGACCATCAACCAGAATAACGTCAGCGACAACGTTTCCATCCTGAAGCTGCTGGCACGTCTGATTGGCCAGCGCGTTCCGCTGGATCTGTCCGTATTAAGTACCGCTGAATAGGAAATATGCTGATGAATATGAATCCTGCCGAAAAAATTGAGCGTGGCCCCGGGCGCATGCTGGAAATATTGGATGGGGTCATGGCGCAAAGCAGCGCGCTGCACCACAGTCTGCTGGAAAACCAGGCGGCGGTGCTGGACGCGCTTTTCGCGATGAACGGAAACGCGCCGCTGCCCCGAACTTCCACAGCGGAGAAAACGCCCTTGTTCACCCGCCGCCAGTTGGAGGAATTTGCCAGCGGTTCGGTGGCCGCCTGCTTTGGGCCCGATTACGCCATCCTGGACCAGCGCAAGACGCCGCGTATTCCCAACGGGCGCCTGCTGTTGATCGATCGGGTGCTGGAGATTTCCGGCGAACGCAGAAATCCACAGCCCCCGGCCGCCATCACCAGCCAGGTGGATATCCCGGTGGATGCCTGGTACTTTCGGCAAGCGGAAGGTTATCCGCAGATCCCGCTGGCGGTCCTGATGGAAATGGCGCTGCAGCCCTGCGGTATCCTTTCGGCTTACCTGGGCACGTCGCTGGTCATCCCGGCCGAGAACAACCTGTTCCGCAACTTGGACGGCAGCCTGCGCTTCGCGGACATGCCGGACCTGCGCGGAAAGACGGTCACCAACTCAGCCCAATTGACGCGCGCGTTTTCCAGCGGAGGCCTGACCATTCAGGCATACCGCTTCGCGCTGTCGGTCGACGGCCAAACCTTCCTGTCGGGTGAATCCTCCTTCGGGTACTTCACCCCGGCCACCATGGAAAAGCAAAGCGGGTTGGACGGACAGGAAAAGCGCGCGATGTTGATCGAGAATGAGGATATTCCATTGACCTTCCGGCCGCTGGGGATAAGCGCAGCGAGGGGAGAGCGCGAATTGCTGGACCTGGTCGACCAGACCTGGTACGACCCGCAGGGCGGACGTTTTGGCAAAGGCGTGATCCTCGGCCAAAAAGACCTTCAGGCCGATGAGTGGTTCTACAGCAACCATTTCTACCAGGACCCGGTCATGCCAGGTTCGCTGGGCGTGGAAGCCATCGCGCGCAGCTTATGGCAATACCTGCGGCAGGAGTTCCCGCATATCGACCCCGCCGCATCCGCGCTTTCCTTTGCGGGAAATGAAGCGCTGAGCTGGAAGTACCGCGGGCAGGTACTGCCGCGCAACCAGCGCACCTATTTTGAGATCCATATCAAGGACATCGACCGCACCGGCCGTATACCGGTCATCCGCGCGGACGCGGATTTCTGGGTGGACGGCCTGCGTATCTACGCCATTGAAAACCTGAATATGACATTGAAAGAGAGCAGCAAACGATGAACACAAAACCGAACGCAGCAGTGAGCCTGGCATGGGAAGGGGCTGGCCAGGAATTAACGGATAACAGTGAAGGTGTGCGCGCCTGCCTGGCGGCACTGGACCGACCGGTGTACGCAGTGGCTGATAAGAGCGGTATGCGCTTTTCCAACAACGGCATGCCCGTTTCAGCGAACGGCAAGACGGCCAATCTGGCCGGCTGGCTGGCGCCCCTGCCGCTGGAAGCATTGGGCGACGCGACCTTCCGCAGCACCTACGGCTGCCGGGCGGCTTACTACGCCGGCGGCATGGCGAACGCCATCGCTTCTGAGGAGATGGTGATCGCGTTGGGCAAGGAGGGATTGCTGGGTTCCTTCGGCAGCGGCGGGCTATCCTCGCAGCGCCTGACCCAGGCGGTGGATATCATCCAGGCAGCCCTGCCGGACGGGCCTTACATGTTTAACCTGCTGCATAACCCCTTCGACCCGCAGATGGAGCAGGGTACTGTGGACCTGTTCCTGGATAAAAAAGTGCACGCCGTGGAAGCGGCCGCTTATTTACGATTGACCCCGGCGTTGGTGCAGTACCGCGCGGCTGGGCTATCGAAAGGCAGCGACGGCGCAGTTCGGATTGAGAATCACGTGATCGGCAAGGTCTCGCGGCGTGAGATCGCGCTGCATTTCCTCAACCCGGCGCCCGAAAAGATCCTGACACAACTGGTCAGCGCGGGCAAGATCACGGCCGAACAAGCCGAACTAGCCCGGCTGGTCCCGATGGGCGACGACATCACCGTGGAGGGCGATTCCGGCGGGCACACCGACAACCGCCCCACCATCTCGCTGCTGCCGGGTATCCTGGCGCTGCGCGACCAAACGCAAGCGGAAAACCGCTTTGCCCAGCCGGTGCGCATCGGCGCGGCCGGCGGCATCAGCACGCCCGCCTCCGCCCTAGCGGCTTACATGATGGGCGCGGCTTACGTGGTGAGCGGCTCGGTCAACCAGGCTTGCATGGAATCCGGCGCTTGTGAATATACGCGCCAGATGCTGGCCAAGGCCGACATGGCGGACGTGGGCATGGCACCTTCGGCGGACATGTTCGAGCTGGGCGCGCGCGTGCAGGTGCTCAAGAAGGGCAGCCTGTTCGCCATGCGCGCGCAGAAACTGTACGAACTCTACAACACCTACGAATCCCTGGATGATATCCCGGCGGCGGTGCGCGAGGAACTGGAGACCAAGGTTTTTCAGCGCACCATCGCGGATATCTGGCAGGGCACTGCGGATTTCTTCAAGCAGCGCGATCCCGAACAGATCGAGAAAGCCGAACAAAGCCCCAAGAAGAAAATGGCGCTGGTGTTCCGCTGGTATTTGGGGCTGTCCTCGCGCTGGTCGCGCGACGGGGTGGAAGAGCGCCGCATGGATTACCAGATCTGGTGCGGGCCTGCCATGGGCGCGTTCAACGAATGGGCGCGCGGCACGTATCTGGAAGATTACCACGGCCGGCACGTAGCGGACGTGGCCTGGCAGCTGCTGCGCGGCGCGGCCTACACCTACCGCGTGCAGGCTTTGAAACTGCAGGGCGTGGAAATCCCGGCGGAAATTCAAAGCTACCAACCTCAACAAGCGGGATAGCAAAGCGGAATTATCCATATGTTAATCGCAAGTCTGGACGCACGCAGGGAGAAAGGCACAGGGGGCCTGATTTGGCATACCCCCACCTCACTGCCTGTCCTGGGAGCGGGGCAGGCGCACGTTTGGCGCGTTCGTTTGGATGATTGGCGTGTAGATGGCGATCTGCGAACATACCTGACGGAAGATGAGATCGAGCGCGCGCAGCGCCTGCGCATCCCGCAAAAACGGGCCGATTTCACGGCCGGGCGGGCCGCGCTGCGGACCGTATTGGGAGGCTATCTTGGGATAACGCCGCAGCATGTCGAGCTGGCTTATCTGCCGGACGGCAAGCCGCAATTGGCCGACCCCGAAATGGCCGGGAAAATCCAGTTCAACCTGTCGCACAGCGGTGATTGGATGCTGCTGGCGCTCAGCAACAGCACAGCATTGGGCGTGGATATCGAACGCCTGCGGCCTTTGAGCGCGCAGGGCTGGGCGCTGACGCAGCTTTTCTCGGCGGAAGAACGGGAATGGCTGGCCGCGCTGCCGGCAGCGCAACGTGACGCGGCTTTCATCACAGCCTGGACGCTGAAAGAAGCCGTGGGCAAGGCCGATGGGCGCGGCATACGCGCACTGATCGATAGCGCTGATTTGATGAGGACATGGTTCAGCGAGGCTGACGCGCAACCTTACCGTAGCGTAAAGCTTGCGGGCTATCAAATCGCGCAATTCAGCCCGGCGGAAGGATACTGCGCTGCGTTGGCGCTGGCGGCGGAGCAGCCACCCAAATTGCGATTCCTGAATCTTGAAAAAGCGCAAATTGAGACCGTTTGATAGCAGCGCGCAGTTAAACTGCAAACCTCCCCGGCTTTTTACGGGTTAAACCAAAAGAAAGACACGAACATTAGTGTGCATTATGGAAAAAACGGACAAACTGGATTTGAAATTAGAAGAACTGCGCCAGACCGCCATGGCGGCCGGCGGGGAGCGCCGCATACAGGCGCAGCACGACAAGGGCAAACTGACCGCCCGCGAGCGCATTGAAAAGCTGCTGGACGCGGATTCGTTCAACGAAATTGACCCCTTCCGCACCCACCGCGCGAGCGGTTTCGGGCTTGAAAAATCCCATCCGATGACAGACGGGGTGATCACCGGTTGGGGGCGCGTGGATGGGCGTCTGGTGTACGTGTACGCCCAGGACTTCACTGTCATGGGCGGTTCGCTGGGCGAGGAGCACGGCCTGAAGATCGCCAAGATCATCGACATGGCGCTGGAAAACGGCGCGCCGGTCATCGGCCTGAACGATTCCGGTGGCGCGCGTATCCAGGAAGGCGTCAATTCATTGGCGGCCTGCGGCGAGATGTTCCTGCGCAACACGCGCGCGTCCGGTATCGTCCCGCAGATCACGGCCATCCTGGGCCCCTGCGCGGGCGCGGCGGTCTATTCGCCCGCCCTGACCGATTTCATCTTCATTGTCAAAGACACGGCCAATATGTTCATCACCGGACCGGACGTAGTGCGGGCGGTGACACACGAGGACGTGGATTTCGAGACGCTGGGCGGCGCGTCGGTGCATTTGAGCAAGAGCGGCGTGGCGCATTTCTCGGACGAGAACGAAGGCGCGCTGCTGGATAAGATTCGCTGGCTGCTGTCTTTTTTGCCCTCCAATAACCTCAACGCCGCGCCTTACGTGGAAGCCTCCGACGACCCCAAACGCAGCTGCGAGGTGCTGGCCAACTTGGTGCCGCTGGACGCGCAGAAACCTTACGACATGCGCGAGGTGATCGCTGAGATCGCAGACGACAGCGAATTCTTGGAAGTGCAGGAAGATTACGCCCAAAATATCGTGATCGGCTTCGCGCGCCTGAACGGTTACCCGGTGGGCATCGTTGCCAACCAACCCATGGTGCTGGCGGGCGTGTTGGACATCAATTCCTCGGATAAGGGCGCGCGTTTCATCCGTTTTTGCGACGCGTTCCACATCCCCCTGGTGACCCTTGTGGACACCCCCGGGTTCCTCCCCGGCGTGGAACAGGAGCACGGCGGAGTCATCCGGCACGGCGCCAAGATGATCTTCGCCTACGCGGAAGCCTCTGTCCCGAAAGTATCTGTCATTCTGCGCAAAGCCTACGGCGGCGCGTACATCGTGATGAGCTCCAAGCATTTGGGCGGCGATATCAACCTGGCCTGGCCGCAGGCGGAAGTGGCCGTGATGGGCCCGGACGGGGCGGTCAATATCATCTACCGCAAGGAACTGGCCGAAGCCGCGGACCCGCAAGCGCGGCGCAGTGAACTGACCCAGCAATACCGGGAAGAATTGGCCAATCCCTACGTGGCCGCCGCGCGCGGTTACCTGGATAATGTCATCCAACCGGCGGAAACCCGGCGGCGGTTGATCGACGCGCTGGAATCCCTGCGGGACAAGCGCAAACCCACGCCCCCGCGCAAACACGGCAACATTCCCTTATAAAACAGAAAGGACCCTTCGATGAAAATACTAATTGCCAACCGTGGAGAAATCGCAGTGCGCATCATGCGCGCCTGCCGCGACCTGGGCTACACCAGCGTGGCGGTCTATTCCGACCGCGACCGTGAAGCCCTGCATACCCGCTACGCCGACGAAGCTGTTTACATCGGGCCGACGCCCGCTTCGCAGTCCTACCTGAACATCGACGCCGTGCTGGCGGCTGCCCGCAAGACCAAAGCGGACGCCATCCACCCCGGTTACGGGTTCCTTTCCGAAAATCCCCTGTTCGCGCAAAAAGTGGAAAAGGCCGGCATCATCTTCATCGGTCCCAGTCCGGAAGCGATCGCGCTGACCGGCGACAAATTGGAAGCGCGCAAGATCGCCGCGCAGGCCGGCGTGCCGGTGCTGCCGGTCAGCGAGTTCAGCCTGAGTCAGGGCAGTGTTCCCAAAGAGATCGGCGCGGATATCGGTTATCCGGTGCTGGTCAAGGCCGTTTCCGGCGGCGGCGGGCGCGGCATCCGTTTGGCCGGCAGTGACCAAGAGCTGCTGCAAATGGTCGGCTCCGCCAGCCAGGAAGCCAAGCTGGCTTTCGGTGACGACAAGGTTTACATCGAAAAGTTCGTGCGCCCGGCGCGCCATATCGAAGTGCAGATCTTGGGCGACGGGAATGGCAACATCCTGGTGATCGGCGAGCGTGAATGTTCCATTCAGCGCCGCCACCAGAAATTGATCGAAGAATCGCCCGCGCCCGGTTTGGACAAGGAAGTGCGCGCGCGCCTGTACGAGGCCGCCCGCCAGGTGGGACTGGCGTTGAACTACCGCAGCCTGGGCACGGTGGAATTCCTGTTGGACGAGAACCAGAACTTCTACTTCATCGAGGTCAACCCGCGCATCCAGGTGGAACATCCCATCACCGAGCTGGTGACCGGCATCGACCTGGTCAATACGCAGATCCTGCTGGCTGCCAGCGGCTGTTTGACCCTGCAGCAGGACCAGATCCACATGCGCGGTACAGCCATCGAAGCGCGCGTGATCGCCGAAGACCCCGAGCAGTCCTTCATGCCCACCTCCGGACAAGTCAGCTATTTGAAGATCCCCAGCGGTTCGGGCATCCGTGTGGATTCAGCCCTGTACCAGGGCATGTATATTTCCACGGATTACGATTCGCTGATCGCCAAATTGATCGTATGGGGCGAAGACCGCGCCACCGCCATCCGGCGCATGCTGGGCGCGCTGGAAGAATTCAACATTGCCGGCCTGACCACCGACCTGGGCTACCTGCGCGATATCGTGCGCAGCGAAGCCTTCCTATCGGGGCAGGTGGATACCATGTACCTGGAATCCTTCCAAACCATCGATAGCGAGGATGAGGAAATACTGATAAAAGAGACTGCCCTGGCAGCCGCGCTGTTCATCCATAACAAGTTGAAGCAGACCGCGGCCAAGGTCAACCGCGAAGCCAACCAATGGCGCACAGCGGCCTGGCGCGAACAGATGGTGGGGTTCTACTAAACATGGACAAGTACCACGTCACCGTTAGCGGCAAGGAATACCAGATCGAGATCGATGGCGAGCGTGTCTGGATCGATGGCAACGAGGTCTACGCGGGCATCCATTTCCTGAACGACGACGGCCTGTTCATGCTGGAGCGCGACGAAGGCAAGCGCGAATTTCACATCAAACCGCGCGAGGAGGATATCTACCAGATCACCACGCGCGGGCTGCAGGTGGACACGGTCGTGCAGCCGGAACGTGGCCACGGCAAGAAACGTGAAGTGAAGAAGGACGAGGGCAGCATCAACGCGCCCATCCCCGGCGTAGTCAGCCAGGTGCTGGTCAACGCGGGGGACGCGGTTGAGAACAACCAGGTGCTGGTCGTTTTGGAATCGATGAAGATGTTGATGGAATTCCGCGCGCCTTTCGCGGGCACAGTTGAAAAAGTTGTGGTTGCCAAGGGGCAGAACGTGGAAAAAGGGGACGGGATGGTGGTACTCAAACGGGCTGAATAACGCTTATAGAACCCTGAGCACCTGCCCAGAGCGCTTGTCCGGAGTCTATCGATGGAAAGCGTGGGGTGTCGAAGGATTCGGTATGAGTCTGATTGTACCCTTCGAGGCGCTCAGGGTACCTTTACTTTTTTTTCCATTCTTTCAGAAAATCTTCCAGTTTTTTCGTGCGCAACCACAGCGTAATCTCGTACCCGATGATCCCTGCCAGAATCAGGACGTATGCCGGAATTAAGTAATTCATGCTGCCCACTCCTTATCCGCTTCCGCGCTCAAAAGCGCCAAACGTTGGCGCGCCAATTTTTCCAGGCGCAGGCGCTGCAGCAGGAAGGTGAAGTACAGTACGGTAAAGGCTCCCAGGCAGACCAACAGGGTGGCCAGCATGCGGCCCGGCAGCCCGCTGGAGGAGCTGCTGAAGAGCTGCGGGTGAATGGTGCGCCACCAGCGGATGGCGAACCACGACAAGGGTACGGTTACGAAGGCCACGATGCCGTACACCGCGCTGACGCGCGCGGCGTCTTCGGAATGACCGAGCGAGCGGCGCAGCAGCGTGTAGGAGAAATACATCAGCCACTGGATCAACGAGATGGTCAGGCGCATTTCCCACACCCAGTAAGCACCCCACACCGGTTTGGCCCACAGCATGCCGCTGACCAGCGTGATGGAGATGAACACGAAGCCGATCTCGGCCGAAGCCGCGGCCAGCATATCCCAACGATCCTGCCCGCGCAGCAGGTAAAGCAGGCTGCCCACAAACGTGACGAAGAAAGCGAAAAAGCCCACCCAGGCCGAGGAGACGTGGAAGTAGAAGATCTTCTGCACGATGCCCATGGTCTGTTCTTCCGGCGCGTAGGCGAAGACCATCCATAAGGCGCCGGCCAGCAGGAGGGCGCTCAACGCGATCAGGAGGGTTAATAATTTTGGGGTGCGGGTATATGTTTGCATTGTTTTCCTAATTCTCGATGGCGAAACCGTAAGTCAACATGCCGACGCTGACCATGCTGATATTGTAAATGAAGATCAGGCGGTACCAGGCCAGCGATTCGGCCAGCGCCAAACCGGCGGCCGCGTCCTGGGTGACCCGCACGCAGGCGATCAGCAGCGGGATCAGCACCGGCATCAACAGCACCGGCAGCAGCATCTCTCGCGAGCGCGTGCGTTCCACCAGGGTGGCCAGCAGTGTGCCGGAGGCAGCCAGTCCCAGGATGCCGCTGGACAGCGCGGCGGCCATGGCAGGCTGCAGCAGGGCCATGTTGAACAGGATCAGCGCGGCCAGCAGCAGAACCACTGCTACGGATAATTGCACGATGAAAATACCCAGCAGCTTGCCCAGGTAAATGGCTGAAGGCTCGATGGGCGCGATGCGCAGGACGTCCATGGACTGGTTGGCGAAGTCGCGGTTGACCGCCTTGGACAAGCCCAGAAAGCCGGTGAAGGTCAGGGCCGTCCACAGCATGCCGGGGATGAAATCGCGCACAGCATTGCTCATCAGGTTGAAGGCGAAGCTGAAGATCAGGATGGCGCTCAGCCCGAACAGCAGCATGAAATTGAGCAGCTCACGCGTGCGCATTTCGGTGCGCAGGTCTTTTTGCGCCACCGCCCAGACCTGGGCCAGGTAATCGCGCAGGCGGTAAGGCGGGCGGGAAGACGGGGTGACTGGCTGCAAAGATGGCGTTATTATCGCCTGCGGGGGTTTTGGGAGAGCAGCGCGCATGGCATTCTGGTAAATAGCGCGCGCCTCGGCCAGCGCGCGGCAGCGCCGGTCGTGCAGGAGCTTGCCTTTATGCAGGTACAGCAGGCGGAAATCCAGCGCCTCTTCCAGCGAGAACTCGTGCGTGGTCATTACGATGGTGCAGCCCTGCGCCCGAATATCCTTGAGCAAGCCCAGCAGCGCAACCTGTGACTCGTAATCCAATCCTGAGAAGGGTTCGTCCAACAGCAGCAGGTCGGGCTGGTGCAGCACCGCCAGGGCGATGGACAAGCGCCGGATCATGCCGCGCGACAGCGAACGCACCGGGTCGTCGCGGCGCTCGGTCAGGCCGAATTGTTCCAGCAATTGCGCGGCGCGCCGCGGGCCGTCTTCCAGGCGGAAGATTTTGGCGAAAAATTCCAGGTTCTCGCGCGGGGACAGGTCCTCGTACAGACCGGAAGCGTGCGAGAGGTAGCCGATCCGTTCGGCCGCGCTGGTGAGGCTGCCGCCCTGGGCTTTTTCCAGCCCGGCGATCAGGCGCAGCAGGGTGGACTTGCCCGCGCCGTTGGGTCCGCAGATCAGCACCCATTCCCCACGCGCCAGGTCCAGGTCAAAATCGGCAAACACGCGCCGGAGTTGGAAGCGTTTGCTGAGTCCTTGAATGCGCAGGAGGATGTCGGCTGAATCCATGTTATTTGTTCTTCGACAGGAATTGGTCGGTCCGGCGCTGGATGGCGTCCGTCAGCTTTTTCTTTTGGGCTTGATATTCTTCCGCAGCGATATTGCCTTTTTTGTAACCGGCTTCCAGGGCAGCCAAATTTTGGATGTCCGGCCGGATCTCCGCCGGGCAGTCCGGCAGGTTGGGCTGGCGGAAAAACATGACGCTCAGGAAAAAGGCCAGGGCCAGGGCGATCAAACCCAGGGCCAGGGTGGCCGGGTCGAAGCTTAAGCCTTTGGGGGGCTGGGCCGCGGCTGCGCTTTCAGAAGGGTGCGCGTTGGGGCTGTAAAGGATGTCAAAGCGGACGGCTTGTCCCGCGGCGAAAGGCCCGCCGGAATAGACGCCGTTGAGATAATCCTGCTCTTCGGGCAATTGGTCTTCGGCGAAGGTATCCCCGGAAATGCGGATATCCGTCAAATTTCCGGAGACCACCACGCGCTGCAGCGGAATAGCAAATGTATTGCTGAAAGCGACTTCCTGCGCGAAAGGCAGGTCGTAGGCGATATCCATTTCCTGGTAGTACGGGTTGGGGCGGATGGGGTAGGTGTCGCTGTAGCCCTGCCCGTTGGAAATGTAACGTTCTACGCTTTCGGCTTCCGAAAAGAGGATATTCTGCGCGCCCGCGGGCGGGGTCCAGTCAAAGGTGGTACGGACACCCTCGGCCGATTGTCTCCCGATGTAGGTGCGCTGGCCGCCGTTCTCGACCTTGTAAACCTCGGTGATCTGGTAGGTATCTTCATCCAAGGAGGGGTAGATCAACAGGTACAGGCTGGAAATCACGATATCGGCCGGATCGTCGGTCGTCTCGTAGATGACCAGATCCACCGGGGGGTTATCCGCGGACAGCAGCTGCGATTCGACGGAATTATAAAAAATGCCGAGGTACTCCGTGAAGACGACGAAGCTGCTGCCCACCTCGCTGTCGAGGTCGTTGAAGCTGAAGCTGCCGTCCGGCCCCATTTCCGCGCTGTATTCGCTGCCCACCTGCGAGCCATTATAGAATTGCAGGAATAGGGTGGCTGCCTGCGGCAGGCCCGCGCCGGGCGTGCCGTTGCTGACCTGACCACTGATCTGTACGGAGCTTTGCTGGGCTGTCGTGAAGCCGGTGTTTGCCAGGAACAAGGACAAAAGCAGGAAAGAGACCAGGAATTTCTTATTACGCATTTCAATCTTCCTTGAGCCGGGTGCCGCACGACGGGCAAAAGCGGTCGCTGACGCGAAGGGGCTGGCCGCACTGCGGACACGCTACGTTGGATTCCGATAGTGTATGTTCCCGACTGAGTTCCTCAACCCAATGCGCGATCAATTCGTCCCGCTGCGGGCTGCGCCGGGCGAACAGCGGCTGCAAAATGAAGGCGATGGTCAACGTGGCGATGGCCAGCATCAACAAGAGTGTGCCGATATCCATGATTAGCTGCCTCCTTGGGTGGATGCTTCGGTCTGGGCAAGACTTTCCTGGATGGCCGCATCGATTTCATCATAGCTGGCCGCGCCAATGGCGATAAAGGTGATGCGGCCGGAGCGGTCAACGATGTAAGTTTCGGGCACGCCGGTGACCTCGTATTGCATGGAAAGGGCGGCATCCGGATCCAGAACAATCGGGTAGGTCAGACCGTAGCTGTCGACAGAAGCCTGGACGGTAGCCTGGTCTGTGTCGTAGGTGATACCCAGCAGGGCAAGGCCCTGCGCTTCGTATTTTTCCCAGATGGCCTGCAGATCGGGCAGTTCTTCCCGGCAGGAAGGGCACCAGGGGGCCCAGAAATTGACCACCGTGACCGGGCTGGCGGCGAAGTCCAAAGCGAGCGGCTGACCATTCAGGTCGGTCAGTATTTCGAACTGCGGGGCGGCTGAGCCGATTTGCAGATCATCGCTATTGGGCGCTGTCGCGCCGTGGGCGCTGCCCCACATCATCCAAACGGCCAACGCAATAAAAAGCACGGCGCCGATCCAATAAAGCCAGCGCCCGGCCGCTCTGGCGCTGCGCGGCGCCAGGGCCAAATAAGCGCCCGCTAGCAGCAGCACACCGCCGAACCACAGGAAGTTGATCAGCGGGTTGACGAAGATCTGGAAGGTAGCCTGGTTACCGTTGTCGGACCAACCGGACAGTACGACGTAAACATCGTCGGCCAGCGAGGATTTCACCGCCGGAATGGTCATGGTTTGCTGCCCGCCGTCGTATTGGTTGAGGTAAGGGGAAAGCAGGGCCAGTGTGCGACCGTTTTGGGAAAGCAGCAGCTCGGCTTTGGTTTCCAGGTAGTCCGCACGCAATTCCTGCGCGATGCCGCGGTATTCCAACTGGTAACCGGCAGAAGTCACGCTTTCCCCTATCCGCATGGACTGAAAATCGCTGAACTCGTAGGATTTGGAAGCGAACACGCCCAACGCCAGCAAGATCAACCCGCTGTGGATCATCCAGCTGGACAATCTTTGCGAGTTGAAACGCGCAGCCCGGCGCTGCTGGCCGGCGAACTTGAATAGTTCGGCGCTGATGGAAAACCCGATCAGGCTGAACACTAAAAAAGCCAGCGGCAGGAATTCGCCCAACAGCAGTGAAAAGAAGGCGCCCAACAGCAGACCTCCTGCCAGAGCGGCCAGGATGATCTGCCAACGTTTGAACTGCCGCAGGGCCATGGCGGCCAGCGGGCACAGACCCATCAACAGCACCAGCAGGGCGAACTGCGGACCGCTGACGCGGTCGAACCAGGCGGTGGAAACGCCCGTGGACTGGCCGGAGATGACCTGGGTCAGGTTGGGCAGGATGGTCCCCAGAAAAATGGAAAAAGTAAGCGTCAGCAGGACCAGCGTGGTCAACCGCGAGACGATGGCGCGCAGGGACATGGGCGAATCGGAAGCAGCGGCACTTTTCTGGCGAAATTTGAAGAAGACGCCCACGGAAATCGCAAATAGCAGGATCTGGGCGCCCAACAGCACCGGCCCGATGCTGGATTGGGTATAGGCGTGCACGGACTGGATCTGGCCGCTGCGGGTGGCATAGGTGCCGAACAGCACCAGTAAGTAGGCCAACGCAGCCAACAGGTAGGTTTTGTTGAAAGTGTTTTCCGTTTTTTCACGCAGGTAATCCGTATGAATGAGCGCCGAGGAGACCAGCCAGGGCATCAGTGCGGCGTTCTCCACCGCGTCCCAGCCCCAGTAGCCGCCCCAGCCCAATACGTCGTAAGCCCAGCGCATGCCCAGCAGCAGGCCAATGCCCAAGCCGAACCAGGAAAACAGGGTCCAGCGGTGGATGGGCTGCGACCACTCTTTGACCTTACCGGAGATCAGGCCGGTCAGGCTGAAGGCGAAGGGCACCCCAAGGCCCACGTAGCCCAGGTACAGCGCGGGCGGATGGAAGGCCATGCCCGGGTGACGCAGCAGTGGGTTGAGGCCCAGGCCGTCGGTGGGAACCGGCGAGAGTGCCGTAAAGGGATTCTGCACCAGGAAGGTGACACTGGTGAAGAAAGCGGTCAGCAGGCTCAGGATAGCGGCTGCGATGTAAACCGAATCGGCGTTCTTTTTGTGGTTGGCGTTGACGGCCAGCAGGCTGAAGAGCGCCTGCATGAAGCTCCAGAATAATAACGAGCCTTCCTGCCCGGCCCAAATAGCACTCAATTTCAGGTAGAGCGGCAGGGCCAGGGAGGAATGGTCATGGACGTATTGCAGTTCAAACTGGTTGAACAGCAGCGCCAGGCCGAGGAAAAGTACACCGGCGCCCAACAGGAGCGTATAGGCCAGCATGGCGTTATCTGTGCTTTTTTTCCAGGCGGGGGAGGTTTTTGCCTGACCGATCAGCGCGGCCAGCGCGGCGTATACCGCGGCCAGGGCTGCCAACCCAAGCAGAAAATTGCCCATCAAGGAGATCATCTCAGTCCTCCACCTGCTCGGGGATGTCCTCGGCGTAGCGTGAGGGGCATTTCAACAGCAGGTCGTCGGAATAGAAACGGCCGTCTTCGCCCAACTGGCCTTTCAGGATGGCCTGGGCGTTAGCCTTGAGCAGGTCGGGTTTGACCCCGCTGTAAACCACCTGCAGGCGCTGGGCTTGCGGGTCCTGCACGGCTTCTTCCAGCACGACGGCCAGGCCGCCGCGCTGTTCGATGACTTCCAGGTCGGAGGGGATGTCCACAATGGTGAATGTGACTTGCGGGATGGTCTCATCATAAACGATGTTGTCGCCCTCCACCGCGCCGGAGACAACCAGCGGCTGGCGCTGCTCTTCTGGGCTGAGCGCGCCCAGCTCAGCGACCGTGATGAAGAAATGGGATTCCTGGGCCGTGGCGGTCAGGATCAGGAAGACTACCGCGATGACGATCGCGGCTGCGACCAGGATGTAGGTGATGCGATTCTTCATAGTGGTTTTTCGATGCTCCGGGAAGATTTTCTCTGATGTCATTGATATGACAGGGAAAATCCCTAATTTCGTAAACGGATTGATAGTCTTTGTAATCTCAGTTTCCCATCCGTTTAAGTCAGTATATCATCAGATAAATTTCTTCGATGGCGAAATGCGGAATATGCCCGGCGGCGGATGATGGCTATAGAAAGCCTTTATAATATTTCCAAAATTCAAGGATGCGGACATGTTTATCGATATCACATTGAAAATCACACCTAAACTGATCGAGAACGTGCAGGGTAGCGAGGTCAAGCTGCTGACCAACAACGGCCACATCGGCACGCACTTCGATGTGATGGATAAGGAATTTCCGCTGGAATACGTGGAAAGGCCGGGGATCGTGTTCGATGTCAGCGGGGTGGGCACAGCGCGCGAGATCAGCACGGACGACATCGACCTTTCCAAGGTCAAGGCGGACATGTTCGTGGCTTTCTACAGCGGCTTTATCGAGAAGCATGAGTACGGCACGCAGGCTTATTTCTCCGGGCACCCGCATTTGGCGGTGGCCCTGATCGAGGAACTGCTCGCGCGCAAGATCTCCATCATCGGTGTGGATTTTGCCGGCGTGCGGCGCGGCCAGGAGCACACCCCCATGGACCAGCGCTGCGCCGACCGGGGTGTGTTTGTGATCGAGAACCTGTGCAACCTGAAGACGATCCTGGGTGATGCCCCTGCCGCCTTTTTCACCGCCAATACCTACCCGATCAACTATACCGGGATGAGCGGGCTGCCCTGCCGGGTAGTAGCGAAAATGTGATTATTGCCCAGAAAATGACTGTTCATAATTTGAGATTGGAATTTGGATACAAGCCGGTTGCTGTAATAAAGATTTCATTTCCAGTTGGGCAATCAACCTGCGCATGCGCGGGCGGTTGAAGCGCTGCAGGATGATGGGCACCAGATTGTTGAGGAACGCATACAGCACCATCAACCAACCGCCGTCAATACTATTCCATAGGAAAAACAACGGCGCGGGCAGGATCATGAACCAGTGGCATAACTCCGAACGCACGCTTTCCTTCAACCAGCGTGTGAGGTGCGACAATTCACTGCTGGCCAGATGTTTAATGGAATAGGCATTCTTGTAAGTTTTCGACCCATCCGGAATGAGGTGTTTCCACGAGCGCACGTTGAACAGACGTTGGTAGACCTTGCCTTCCTCTTCCCAGGGGTGAGCCTGGAAGAAGTGCAGGTTGGGATCCAACCAATTTTCCGGGAATTTCAGACTTAGGTACCCAATACCCAAATGAAAGATAACCCAGACGAGTATGTCCAGAATAAAAGTGTTCATTGGTTTCAGGTAAAAGATTTGCATGTCCGCTTCCTCTGACAAAACATGTGTTGTATAAATAGTAGAAGAAGTCGGAAAAACCGACATCTGTCAAAAGTATTACTTGAGTATTAATCCTTTTGGAGGCGTGTCCCGCTTTATCATTTTTCAATCTGCCAATCGGAACTGGACTGGCACGAACAAATGAGGAGAGGATCATGAAAATTAGCGCTTATATCGCAACCAGCCTGGACGGTTTTATTGCCCGAATGGACGGCAGCCTGGATTGGCTGCCCAAACCGGTGGAGGGCGGGGAGGATTACGGTTACGGCCATTTCTTCGAGAGCGTAGACGCTATAGTGATGGGGCGCAATACTTTCGAGACGGTGCTTTCATTCGGCCAGTGGCCTTATGCTGATAAGCCGATGTGGGTGTTGAGCAGCCGGGAGTTGGATCTGCCGGCCTTTGTTCCCCAAATGGTAACGCGCTGGTCCGGTTCCCTGACCGTACTTGTGGAAGAACTCATCGTACGTCGCGTGAAGAAAGTGTATGTGGACGGCGGTAAAACCATCCAATCATTTTTGCGGGCGGACTTGCTGGACGAAATCACCATCACAACCATACCGGTCTTGATCGGGCAGGGAATTCCGTTATTCGGTCCGCTGGAGGCGGACGTGAAGCTGAAATTGCTGGAGAGCCGGGCTTTCGAGGATGGTCTGGTGCAAAACCGCTATGCTGTCGTGAAAGGGTAAAACAATGACGAAATACGCTCACACCAACATCGTCTGCCGGGATTGGCGGGCATTATCCCGGTTCTATATCGAGGTGTTTGACAGCCAGCCGGTGCCGCCCGCGCGCGACCTGGCGGGCGATTGGCTGGCGCGGGCCACTGGCCTGGAATGCCCGTACCTGACCGGCCAGCATTTGCGTCTGCCGGGATTTGGCGAGCACGGCCCCACGCTGGAGATCTTCCAGTATGACGAGATGTTGGAGCGGCTGGAACCGCCAGCTGCCAACCGCCTGGGGCTGGGTCATCTGGCTTTTGAGGTCGAGCGGGTGGAAGAAACGCTGCAGGCGCTGCTGGCGCACGGCGGACACGAACTGGGGCAGGTGGTCAAACAGGAAATCGCGAGTGTCGGTGTGATCACCTTTACTTACGCCTGCGACCCGGAAGGCAACATCCTCGAGATACAGAGCTGGGAGTATTTTTAGGTTGTCTGAGAACTGGCAAATTGCGTCAGGGGACGGAAGCCCTTCTGCACGCTGCGCTTGACGATTAGCTGGCCCTTTTTATTGGGCGTAATGCGCCAGCGCACAAATGCGATTTCACACTATTCGAAATTTACTCATGGAAGGTGAGCCTAGAAAATTAAAACTTTCTACTCCAAAACTGTAATTTTTTATGAAGTTGAAGAAACCAAGAAATATTTTAGTTCCTCCAGAGATGGGCATGCCCTTGCACCCTCCTTGGAAATGGTATACCCTGCGACTGCATTTCCCCATTGGAGAGCGGTTGCGAAATCGCGATCATTAAAAAGGGCTGCAATAAAACCTGCGTTAAAAACATCCCCTGCACCAACCGTGTCAACAACATCTACGTGAAATCCTATAGACGACAACCGTTGATTCTTAGAAAGTAAAATTGACCCGCCTTTGCCATTTCTTACCACTACCACTTTGTCGAAATTCGCCAGATTTTCGGCGAATTTTTGCCAGTCATGAGAATCATCCAACAACGCAAATTCTTCACGTGAGCCCAGAATATAATCCGAATTTGATATTGCCGACAATAATATCTCACGATATCGGCAGTCGATAGCGTTCTCATTAACACGGAGGTTCAAATCAAGCGAGCTGATTATTCCATTACTCTTTGCCCAAGTCAAAATATCTAACGCGGTTTTCCTTCCATCGGATTCTTTAGAGAGAAGCAAGCCGGTAATATGCAACCAGCCTGCTTTCTTAATGTTTTCGAGGTTGATCTCATCAAATGAAATGGATGTATAGGCTTTGTGATCCCGAGGCCACTCCCATAAATATCTTTCACCGTCCTGATCGATAAAAGCAAAGACACAAATTGTCGAAAGTTGAATGTCGGTAATAAGTTGATCTACGCCTACGTTTTCATTCGAAAAATCTTCCCTGATAATTTGACCATAATGATCATTACCAATCTTACCGATGAATTGCGTTGAAATCCCGAGACGAGCTAATGCCACTGCGGTATTAGCTCCACTACCTCCAGGACAGAGAGCAGGCACATGGGCCATTACTCTTTCACCATTTCTGTTCTCTGGCAGGTGTACAATAAGATCCACTGCAGCATCGCCTAGAACACAAATTCCTCGAATCATAGTTCCTCCTTCCTGGTTGAAGATTCCACCTTATTTCCGCTAACAGTATTTTATTCTCAGTACTTTTAAGGTTAATTTGTCTTGTCTTTTATTATTTATCTTAATACCAATTAATTTCACTCAAGCCGTTTTATATAACCTGCTTAGTTCAAGCGCTATTTTGGACGAAATAACCGCATTATTGTTCAGTAAATCTAACGTAGCAGTAAAACTTCTTCCATGAGTGAATTCTTTGATCTTCCCTAAAAGATAAAAAGTCACATCCTTGCCTTTGATGCCATTTTTGTTAGCATCCTTGATTGCTTTCTCTATTAGTTTTTCCATTTCTCCATAATTTAAAGAAACTGCATCAGGGATCGGGTTTCCAATAACAACGCCACCATTAATACCCATATCCCATTTTGCTTTCAGGATTTTTGCAACCTCTGCCTCAGTCTCACAGCGATAATCAACCCCAAATTTACTATCCCGACAGAAGAATGCAGGAAACTGATTTGTTCGCATTCCGATGACTGGAATTCCCAGGGTTTCCAAGTATTCCAAAGTTAACCCAATATCCAGGATGGATTTCGTACCAGCGCTGATCACAGCTACATTAGTTCTGGCCATTTCATGCAAATCAGCGGATATATCGAATGTTTCCGTTGCATTTCTATGGACTCCACCAATACCTCCAGTGCAGAAAATTTTTATTCCGGCCATTTCTGCAATGATTATGGTGGATGCTACTGTTGTTGCACCTGGTTGTTTGTTTGCAATTAATTGGGGCATATCCCTGCGGCTAGCTTTTGGGGTTTTTTCAGGTATTGCAATCTGCTCCAGCTCATCATCGCTTAATCCAACTTTCAATTTTCCATCAAAAATTGCTGTAATTGCTGGAATAGCACCATTGTCACGAATTAATTGGTTGTAATTTTTTGCGAATTCAATATTGTTCGGGTAAGGGACGACATAAGTGATTAGATTTGATTCCAAGGCTACCACTGGGTCATTCTTTTCTAGAGCATCCATGACCTCAGGTGAAATAGATAAATATTCTTTCATTAAATTGCTCCTATCCTCTATATTGTTTACAAGAATGATTGTGTTTTGTTTTCGCTTTATTGCGAATCTGTTGTAGAATATACTGGCGCAATGGTATTATTACAAGAGCCATTTATCAATATATTTATGGTGCCAATTTAAAGAGGGATAATTGTTATGGATAATTTCTTCCCAATCACATCTTTTCAGTTGGACAAAGACAACATCATTCCTCTACACCAACAAATCTCAAATAAATTACGTGAATTGATCCTATCAAGCAATATTAAGCCAGGAACAAAAATCCCCTCTCATCGCGATTTGGCTGAATTGCTGGGTGTTTCCAGAAATACAATTGTGACTGCAATTGAACAATTGGTATCCGAGGGATATTTGATTTCGAAAGTTGGAGCGGGAAGTTTTGTTTCTCAAGAATTACCTGAAGATTATCTACAGTTCTCTGCTGTCGAAAACGAGAAGCCAATTGAATGTGTTGAGAATGAAGGTTTAACGAAGCGGGGTCTTTTATTGATTAAAGATTACAACCCAACTTCGAATATCTCCAATATAGGCCCCCATAATCTTTTCCGCAAAGGGCTGCCTGATATGGCGTCCTTTCCGTTCAAGATTTGGGAAAAAATAAGTAGAAAATACCTATTCTATGAAAATAAAAAAATATTTGGCTTTCAATTAGATCTTGCTGGATATCTTCCCTTGAGACAGGCATTAGCTGAGTTCTTAATTGCAACCAGAGCAGTTAAGTGTGATGAAAATCAATTAATGATTGTCACAGCTACAGAAGAGATTGTCTACCTAACCGCAAAATTATTAACTCAACCCGGAGATAAAATTTTGGTTGAAGAACCGGGCTTTTTAGGTGCGAAACGAGCTTTTAAGGCTGCGGAGAATGAGATTGTCCCGGTCCCTTTCGATTCGCAGGGATTTGATATTGGCAATGCAATGAAAATAGCTCCTGACGCAAAGTTGGTATTTGTTTCCCCTTCCCACCAGTTTCCAACTGGTTGCACGCTCAGTTTAAAAAGGCGAATGGAATTGTTAACTTGGGCAGAGAAAAATAATGGCTGGATCATTGAGGATGACTGTGATAGTGTATTCCAATACAACCAACGACCTTTACCGGCTCTTCAAGGGTTAGACAACCATGGACGTGTGATTTATTGTGGATCTTTTAACCTTATACTATTTCCAGGAATTCGTTTGGATTACACAATTGTTCCAAAAAATTTATTTAATGCGTTTGTCGCTGCACGGAATGCCCTGGATATCCATTTGCCTACCCAGAATCAATTAATCATTACGGATTTTATTACTGAAGGCCATCTTTCCAGACATATTCGTAAGATGCGTAAGTTGTATAAACAGAGGAGAGATGCCATAATTAAAGCCCTCGAAGATTACTCAACTGATTTATTTACTTTTGGTATGGCAAATAGTGGTGTGCACATTTGTGTATTCTTGGATAGTCGTATTAATGATGAGGTTGTCTTTCGAGAAGCGGCAGAAATAGGCATTGAGGTTTTACCATTATCGCGGTTTTACTATGGTGAAAAGAAAAAGATGGGATTGGTACTTGGTTTCGCTGCTTGTGATGAGAAGGATATTCAATGGGGGATAAAAAAACTTATGGAAATTATAGGGAAGCAAATCTGATATAAACCCGCAAAATTGGCACCATTAACTTAATAATAAATGGCTCTTGTTGAGAGGCCATTGTTTCGCTATATTTTGTATCGAAATTATGTATGCATTTAATCGATCTACAAAAAGAATCTTCTCACTGTAGGCTTTGAAATTATTTTCAATCAATTAGATTACTCACAGAATAATTCGAAAAATGTGTAACTAATAATGATTGACTATGCATTCCGAATTAATCGGTTGATAAATTCAAGAATCAGGATCTGAATAATTTTTCTACTCAATCTATGAGGAGGTACTTATAAATTAATAACTTTAAAAATATTACGACTGGAAAAGAAAATAACAATTAATTTAAGGAGAAGGAAATGAATAAACGACTTGCTTTTCTCAGCATCGTGATCCTGAGTGGTATTTTACTCGCCGCTTGTGGTAGTGCTGCAGAATCAAATATTGAACCTGCCAATGAAGCAGGATCTAATAACACGACTGATACTGAAATATCTGCAGAAACTACAGAAGATCCGATAACAGTAGTTCAAATCATTAACGGTACTCTTGGGGACAAATCTTTTAACGATCTGGCAAATAGTGGTTTGACCCAGGCATCCAACGACTTCGGTTTTAATTTTAATACGATCGAAGCAGGCTCAGACCCCGCTAAATGGGAACCTGCTTTCGTTGATGCCGTTCAAAATCCAGATGTTGATTTTATCGTCCTTGGAGCAAGCGATTTATTGGATATCTTGATTGAATATGCTCCCAAGTATCCCGATAAAAAATTCATTATGTTTGACCATACTATTCCATTCGATGAAGGTGATTACAGCAACGTCTATGCTGTTCAATATCAACAAAATGTTGGTTCCTACTTGGCTGGATTGTACGCAGGATTGATGAGCCAAACCGGCATTATTGGTGCTGTGGGTGGAATGGATATTCCTGTTATTAATGATTTCATGGTTGGCTACATTCAGGGTGCCTGCGATGCAGGCATCCCCGAAGAAAATATTCTGATCCAATATGGAAATGGTTTCTTTGATCCAGCGAAGGGCAAGGAACTTGCCTTAACCGAATACCAGCAGGGTGCCGATATCATTTTTCAAGTTGCCGGTGGCACAGGTGAAGGTGTTTTTTATGCCGCAGAAGAAACTGGAAACTGGGCGATTGGTGTTGATTCAGATCAAGCAATGGTTCTGGAGGAAACCCATCCCGAACTCTCAGCACGTATCTTAACCTCTATGCAGAAGAAGGTTGATAAATCGCTGTATCTCGCTTTCCAACGTTACTATGAAGGTACATTACCCTTTGGGACCAATGAGCCTTTGGGTATCCCCAATGGCGTAGGTTTGACTTACAACAAATACTATGAAGAAAATACACCACAGGAAGTAAAGGACAAGATAACTGAAGCAGAAACCGCTATTCTAAATGGCAGTATTGTTGTTGAATCCGTCTTTTAGTAATTTAGAGTAAATATAAAATGGCAGGTTTTGTAACCCTGCCATTTTATTAATTTGATTGGAGAGTCATTATGATGCCATTGATAGAAATGAGAAATATTAGAAAAATTTATAGTAATGGTGTAATCGCAAACAACGGAGTTAATTTTTCCATCAACAGAGGAGAGATCCATGCATTGGTAGGAGAGAATGGTGCGGGTAAATCCACCTTGATGAAGATCCTTTTTGGATTAGAAAAACCTACCGCTGGCGAAATCTTTTTAAATGGAAAGAAGGTTGAATTTTCTTGTTCCAGTGATGCAATCGCGAATAAGATTGGCATGGTTCACCAAAACTTCAAGCTGATCCCTTCATTTACTGTGGCTGAAAATGTCGTCTTAGGCAATGAACCGGTAAAGTATGGGTTTGTTAATGGAGATGAAATAGTTCGAATTACTAAGGAATTATCAAACAATTTTGGTCTTTTTGTTGAGCCAAATGATGTTGTCAGAAATATCAATGTGGGTCAACGGCAGAGAGTAGAGATATTAAAAACTCTGTATCGCAAAGCTGAAATATTGATTATGGATGAACCTACTGCTGTCCTGACCCCACAAGAGACTGATGACCTTTTTAAAGCAATTATAAGGCTGGTCAAAGATGGCAAAACTGTAATCTTCATTACCCATAAATTGCGTGAAGTTAAAGAAATTTCCCAGCGAGTCACAGTGATGCGTCAAGGGAAAGTAATTGACACCCTGGATACTAAAGATATCAGTCGGGAACAATTAGCCAATATGATGGTCGGTCGGGAAGTATTCCTGAATATCTCGAAGCCAAATATGCATCGCGGCCAGGTCAGAATGAAGGTCAATGACTTGTCTTACATTTCTGCGTCTGGTTGTAAAGTATTGCGGGATATTAATTTTAAACTTTATTCAGGTGAAATTCTTGGAATTGCCGGTGTGGAGGGAAATGGGCAAACGGAATTAGTTGAAATTCTCACCGGTTTACGGAAGACAAAGAACGGCAAAGTTATAGTCAAGGCTAATAATATTCTTGGTCATACTCCTCGCGAGTTTCGACAGGAATTGATTTCGCATATTCCTGAAGATCGCTTGATTAACGGAGTGGCGGTCCAGAGAACCATTAATGAAAATCTTATTGTTGACCGATATTTTAAAAAACCATACAAAAAGGGAATATTTATTGATTACAAAGTCGTTAAAAATATTGGAGCGAATCTTATTCGTAAATTCAATATAAAAGCTCCCAATGGTGATTTGCCGGTGAATTCTCTTTCTGGGGGAAACATGCAGAAAGTAATCATTGCTAGAGAATTCTCTTCTGAGCCTTATATCCTAATTGCTTCCCAACCTACCCGGGGCGTTGATGTGGGTGCTACAGAATTTATCAGAGAACAATTGGTCGATATCCGCAATAAAGGAACAGCGATTCTCTTAATATCAGCTGACCTGGGTGAGGTAATGAGTCTGTCCGATCGTATCATTACCCTTTTTGAGGGTCAGATTACAGGTGTTTTTCCGGATGCTGCCAAAGTATCAGAAAAAGAATTAGGTCTTTATATGTTAGGCATCAAGCATCAAGCTTTCAAAGATATGGAGAATGATTTATGAAAAACATTGCCAGGTTAAAGGGTTTTCGGGAATTGTTAAGGATAATTATAGCCATTTCGATAGGTTTGACGCTTGGCTTTATTATCATCCTTTTTGTTTCCCATGATCCTGTAGAGACATATAAGGCATTTTTATTTGGGCCTTTATCCCAGATGAATAGAATCGGAGATTGGCTTGAGGAATCTTTGACACTGATCTTACTGGGTTTGGCGACTTGTATTGTTTTCAATGCCAGTCAGTGGTACATTGGCACAGAGGGTCAAATTATATCAGGGGCTTTAGCGGCCGGCGTCGTCGTCTTGTATATCCCACTAGATCCATTACCGCGTATCATTTTAGCCTTTCTGGCAGCCATGATCGCAGGATTCGCTTGGGGAATTATCCCGGCATTACTTAAAGCTTATTTAAATGTAAATGAGTTGGTGACATCTCTTCTGCTTAATACAGTCGCATTAAGACTTTTTGAATTAATCCTGAAGTATTTCATTATGGATGAAAATTCAAGATCGGTTAGTTCAGAAAGGATTCCAACAGAACTACGTTTACCGACTTTTATTCCCAACTTACCTTTTCTGAAGAACATCCGTGAAGTCTGGATACAGCAAACCAGTGTATCAATAATGGCTTATGTTGTTATTGCTGCTGCCATTATCACGTACTTTTTTCTCTTTAAAACTGAGTTGGGTTATGAATTGAGAATGGTAGGCTCGAACATTCATTTTGCAGAGTATGGAGGTATCAATGTTAAGCGTACTATCTTTCTATCTATGACGATAAGCGGTATCTTCGCGGGTTTAGCCGGTGTGCACTTAACTCTAGGCATCCATAACAGGTTGATTTTGGCGATGTCTTCCGGTTTGGGATTTGAAGGCATCAATATCGCTATTCTTGCTGGGAATAATCCCCTGGCTATCCCAATTGCAGGTTTACTCTACGGTTACTTGCGAGCCGGTGCGGATGTAATGGAACGTTCATCGGATGTTTCTCGTGAACTCGTTACGATTATTCAGGCAGTGATATTGCTGCTGGTTACGGCTGAGCGGTTGTTGCCGACGATCCAGGAACGCATCACCGATTTCCGTGAAAAAAATCATCACTACGAAGGAAAAGGGAGATCATAATGTCACCTAAGGATGTTTTACATAGTATTCTAAGTATATTGTTTCTGACCAGCGTCATTCGAATTAGTACACCGATAATTTTCTCTGCTTTAGGAGGATTGGTTGCTTTTACAGCGGGAGTACCGAATATGGCATTGGAAGGCATCATGAATATCGGTGCATTTACCGGTGTGATTGTCTCTGCTTATACGGGAAATGTTTGGATTGCCGTATTGGCAGGAGTTGTTGCGGGAATTCTGACTGCACTCCTTCTTGGATTGTTTCACCTCTATTTTGAGACAAATGTATTCATTGCCGGAATGGCCCTGAATATGTTCGCATCCGGGGTTACTGTTTTTTTACTGTACCTCTTTACGGGAGATAAAGGCAGCACTTCCAATTTGAAGAGTCTTTCTGTTCCCAATATTCATATTCCCTTGATAAAGGATATTCCTTATCTTGGTGATGTCTTGAGCGGAAATTCGGTATTAACTTACATTGCATTTGCGTCCATTATTTTAGTTTACATACTTCTATATAAGACACGTTTTGGCATCCATCTGCGCGCAGTTGGAGAAGACCCTGAAACAACCAACTCATTGGGAATTAAAGTAACTAGAACCCGATTAATTGCGTTGATGATTAGCGGAGCCTTTGCAGCTTTGGGAGGAATGTTTTTATCAATGGCTTCTTTGCAGATGTTCCAGCGTGATATGGCTGGTGGTAGGGGTTGGATTGGAATTGCAGCGGTTTATTTGGGAGGAATGAAACCTGTCCGAACTTTATTAGCCGCCCTGATTTTTGGGTTCGCGGATGCTGTGTCCAATCAGTTTGGTTCGTTAAATATTCCCCCACAGCTTGTTCAAACAATACCATATATGGTTACTGTTTTTGCATTGACTCTTTTCACGATTCGGCAGAAGTATGCTGAAATTGAGAAAATGAAGAAAATCCAGATAGAGTATGAAAAAAATAATTCAATTAAAAATTCAAATTAATAAAAAAATTGATATGTATGATTGGATTGGTCATTTATAGTAATTGTACTTAAAGTGCAAGAAGCTTAAATTACACTAATAATGAATGTGAGGTACATCATCATATACATCTCCTAATTAATTTTGCATTTAGGAAAGGAATTAATCTAACTCGCATAAAACTCTCCCCTATATGATTGGTGATATTTCTATATTCTAAATGAAGTGTTCGACTTCCAACCGGCGCTACCCGCAGCCAACCGCCTGGGCTTGGGCCATCTGGCTTTTGAAGTGGAGCAGGTGGAAGAAACGCTGAGGGCACTGCTGGCGCACGGTGGACACGAATTGGGGCAGGTGGTCAAACAGGAAATCGCGGGCGTGGGCGTGATCACCTTCACCTACGCTACCGACCCGGAAGGCAACATCCTCGAGATCCAGAGCTGGGAATATTTTTAAACAGTCGGGGTGTGGGCGAATTGCGCCAGGGGACGGAAGCCCTTCTGCACGCTGCGCTTGACGATCAGCTGGCCCTTTTTGTTGGGTGTGATGCGCCAGCGCACCAGCGCGATTTCTCCTTTGACGATCTCGATGCAGGTGATCCAGCGCGGGTGCACGCAGGAACCGGTGTTGAAGTAGGGCGTTTTGCCCCGTTTAGGAAATTGCGGGTGGTGGGTGTGCCCGGCAATGATGGGCTGCTGGTGTTCGTCCACCCATTTCTTGAGCTCTTCTTCGGTACGCTCGCGTTTGTGAATGTCCGCTGAAACACTGCTGGGGTCCTGGAGGCCTAACATTTGCAGCGGCCGCCACAAACGCCGCAGCAGCACGCCGTTCAGCCAGATCAGGCGGTGGAACAGGTTGTCGGCCTGATGGCCGTGCACGGCGAATAACTCCACCCCGCTCTCTTTGTGTTGGAAGACCAGGCCTTCGTGCGTTTCAAAATTGTCGAATAAGATTTCGCGTTCTTCCGTGACCATATTGAAAATGTGGTTCAGGTTGCGGTGCACCAATTCGGGATTGCGGTACTCGTAATCGTGGTTTCCGAAGATGTAGTAAAAACGGCCTTTGTTGTGAAATTTTTGCAGCAGGCGGTAGACGTCTTCGTGCGCGATGCGGATGGGCTCGATAAACTTGAATTTCAGCAGTTCGTCGCCGTCGCCCACCTCAACGTAGGTGAATTTATCGTCGTAATAGTATTGCAGCGCAAACAGGTAGATCAACTCGTTTCGCGCGAACTCGTCCGCCCAACTGTTGTTGCCGCGGTGCACGTCGCTGAAGAAAACCAGACGGTCGCGGTTTGAAAACTCCACCCGTTTGGCGCTTTCGAAAATTCTGGTTAGTAATTTGTGATTTGCCATAAAATTTTTACAATTATATAAAATCCGTTCGATAAAAATACCATTGTGTAGAGGCTAAGTCAATGAACAAAATGTAAATAATAGGTTAAGGAAATGAATTGATTTTGGGGAGCTTTCTGAAAAACCATCTATATACTCAACGCTGAAGAACGCTTTGAGTCTGTTCTGCCAGCCAGGTTTTGACCTTACCGAAATCCATAGGCCGTGCGTAAAGATATCCTTGCATGTAGTCCACGCCTAACAACCGCAGCATTTCGGCGGTTTCGGCTTCTTCAATGCCTTCCGCGATGGTTTTAATATTCAGATTCCGGCCGAGGCTGATGACTCCGGAGACTATCTTTTGGTTGATCTTATTTTCCGAAAAATGGTCGAAGAATACCTTATCCAGTTTGATGGAATCAATGTGAACTTTGGAGATAGTCTCGATGGTGGTGTTGCCGGTACCGAAATCGTCAATACTGATTTGGATTCCCATTTCGTGCAGGTGTTCCAGGTTATGCAGGATTTCCGCATATTCCATTAACAAACCACGCTCCGTGATCTCGAAGACCAATAAACTGGGGGGAATGTTGTTACTCTGCAGGATTTTTTCAATTTGTCTGCTGAATGTTTCGCGCTGCAAATTGGCCACGGATATATTGACCGCCAGACGCATATCACGGTCGATACTTTGAAGTTCCATTAATTTTTCCGCATTTTCCTCGACAACCCAATAGGTCAATTTATTGATGAAGGTGGTGGACTCCAGAGAGTAAATGAAATCCAGCGGCGGAATTGGACCGTATTTGGGGTGCTGCCAGCGCAATAGAGCTTCCAATGTGTCCGTAATTTTGGTGTTCGCATCTACGATGGGCTGATATTGAAAGTGAATCTGCTTATTCTTCAAAGCCTCATTTAACTCGCAGATCAGCGGAAGGATGAAGAAAGCCGGCTGTTTTATTTCGGAGAAATAGGAGATGGGTTTAATAGTTTTGCGTGATTCTTCCAACGCGAACAGGGCATTTTTGACTAACTCATCGGCAGTCTTCCCGTCACGCGGCCCGGTGGCGATGCCGATGATCAACTCGCATACAACCGGGATGCCCAAACTTTCCACGGGATGTTCAAAGAAGTCGATGATATTGGCGGCATATTTTTCAATATCAGATCCCGAGGAGACCCCCAGGATACCAATTTCAAGCGAGTATAAAGGAATGTCTTCAGGTAGTTTATCCTGCAGGATTTTCAAAAGTTGGTTAATCAGATCATCATATACCTCATAACCAAGCAGCGAGGTGATCTTGTCCTTATTTTTAATCTCAATCAGCGCGACGGAATACTGATTTTCTTGCCGCAGGCCCGCGTCGATGCGCTGAAAGAAACCATCCCTATCCTGAATACCCGTGTATGGATCAACAGCCATGATGCTGGCATTCCGGTAAGAAAAAAGCAGTGCACGGGATTTGATATAACCGGAAAAACCACCAGTGAAAGCCATGACAGCTGAAACCAGCAACCAATTAACAGAATGCCAGGGTATTGTGAATGGATCTCCTGTGACAAAGGAAGGCCCCAATAAAATTGCTCCTGTCAGGCCAAAAAAAACGCCAATCCATTGTTCGAAAATCAACCCGGCAATCATTACAGGTAAAAACATAATGTTGATACTGGCTATTCGACTTTCGGGATTGGTGTATGCAGTGATGGCAATGGTAAACTGCAACAGTATCAATAATATCAAAATAGCAGGTCTCTTATAATCCGTGGAAAATCGCCCACTTATATTTTTAAAGGTTTTTTTCATTGCCTGGATATCCAATCCCATATAAAAAATTTACACTTTATGATTATTTTAGGAAAATTAACCGCGAGAATGTGTCAGAGCAAGATTAGAATTAATCCGAGAGAATCCTTTCATTTCGCTATAATGGATATTATTAAAAGGAGAAGACATTAATGGGTAAAAATTATCGATCCGAACTGGTGGGTGTATTTGGCTGCCCAATTGACGAAAACCCAACCGGTGTAATGGAAGAAGCCGGTTTCGCGGCCAAGGGGTTGGATTTCCGTTATATCACTATCAAAGTCAATGAGGGTGATTTAGGTGCGGCCATGCAGGGTCTGCGTGCCATGAATATGCGCGGCATCAACCTGACCATCCCGCACAAGGTTGAAGTATTGAAATATCTGGACGAATTATCCGAAGCGGCTGAGATCATCGGGGCCGTCAACGTAGTGGTCAACAATGCCGGCAAGCTGTGGGGCGAGAACACCGACGGCAAGGGTTTTCTGACTTCGCTGAAGGACGCGGGTGTTTCCCCGCAGGGCAAGACAGTCATGATCCTGGGCGCGGGCGGCGCGGCACGCGCCATCAGCGTGGAATGCGCGCTGGCCGGTGCGGAGAAGATCATCATCGTCAATCGCAATACCCAACGCGGGCAGGCTTTGGTGGACTTGTTAAAGGAAAAGACCCCTGCGGCAGTGGAATATATCCCCTGGCAGGGCGCCATTGTTGTACCGCAGGGCACGCATATCCTGGTCAATGCCACTTCGGTAGGGCTGTTCCCCAATGTGGATCAGAAGCCGGAGATTGATTACGACACTATCACAGCCGACACGGTAGTGACGGATGTGATCTTCAACGATCCCAACAGCTTGTTCTTGCAGGCAGCCGCGGCGCGCGGCGCACAGACCATCAATGGGCTGGGCATGCTGGTCAACCAGGGCGCGGTCAACTTCACCCTGTGGACCGGCGAGGAAGCGCCGCTGGAAATTATGACAGAGGCGTTGAAGCGCGAATTTGGGTTGTGAAAACCTATTAAGAAGATGTGTAGAAAAACGCCGCCTGGATTTTCCGGGCGGTTTTGTTTAAAGGATGACTCTATTTTATTAAAAAAGTCCCGGTACTACTGACGCGCGCGGGTACTTCGGGTAGAATGAGCCCATTCGGATTAACAGGTATTCATGTTTGGAGGTTTTTCCTTTGAAGTCTTTCCGCTTTGTATATCAATATTTACGTAAATACAGCACTGCGCTGGTTGTGACAATCGTCAGCATGCTGCTGCTGGTGGGGGTTCAGTTGATCGGCCCCTGGCTGGTCAAGCAAATGGTGGCGATTGTCTCCTCGCCCGGTTTGGCGCAAAGCGATATGCTTCAGATCACCCGCCTGGCGCTGTTGGCGCTGGGTGTTTACCTGCTGCGCATCCTGTTCCAGTACCTGCGCAGCTACATGGCGCACATCGCCGGTTGGGGCGTGGTGGCGGATGTGCGCTCCAGTTTATACGAACATGTGCAGCGCCTATCGCTGCGTTTTTACGAGAACACCCAGACCGGCGAGTTGATGTCGCAGATGGTGAACGATACCGACCTGCTGGAGAACCTGATCGCGCATGCCATCCCGGACCTGAGCGCCAATGTGCTGACGCTGGTTGGCGTGCTGGTAATCCTGTTCACCATCAACGCGCCGCTGGCGCTGTTGAGCATGATCCCGGTGCCGCTGATTATCCTGACCATGCAGGGTTTTAACAAGTTTGTCAATCCAGCTTTCCGCGAACGGCAGCGCAAATTGGGCGAGCTGAACGCGGTCCTGAACGATAACCTGTCGGGGGTGCGCGAGATCCAGGCTTTCTCACGCGAGGATCTGGAAGTGGTGCGCATGAACGACCACGTCGACCAGTACCGCACAGCGCAGATGCATGCGTTGCGCCTGATGGCGACCTTTCACCCCCTGATTGAATTTGCCTCCTCGCTGGGCACCATCGTGCTGATCTATTTTGGCGGTAAATTCGTGCTGGGCCAAACCCTGGCGGTGGACGGTTTGGTGGCTTTTTTTCTGTATCTGGAACAGCTCTACCAGCCCATTCGCGAAATAAGCAAAGTCTGGGAAAACGTACAGCAGGCCCTGGCCGGCGCGCAGCGCGTCAACCAATTGTTCAACGAAGCCCCCAATATTGTGGAAAAGCTGGTCGCGATCGACTTGCCACTGGAAGGCGCCAAGGAAATTCAACTGCGGAATGTCAGCTTCCAGTACGACGCCGGCATTCCGGTGTTGGATAACATCAACCTGACCATCCCGGCCGGTAAAGTGGTGGCGCTGGTCGGGCCGACCGGCGTGGGCAAGACCACCCTGGCTAACCTGATCCCGCGTTTCTACGACGTCAGCGCCGGTTCGCTTTCCATCGGCGGCCACGATGTGCGCGACTTGAGCCTGAAGAGTATCCGCCAGCAGATCAGTATCGTGCTGCAGAACGTGTTCCTGTTCCACGGTACGGTGCGTGAGAATATTCTGTTCGGGCGCCAGGACGCCAGCCAGGAGGAGATGATCCAGGCAGCCAAGGTTGCCAACGCGCACGATTTCATCTGCGAATTGCCGGATGGCTACGATACGATGATTGGCGAGCGCGGCGTGAAGCTATCCGGCGGACAGCGCCAACGCATTGCCATCGCGCGCACGGTCTTGAAGGACGCGCCCATCCTGATCCTGGACGAAGCCACTTCTTCGGTGGATACCGAAACCGAGCTGCTCATCCAACAGGCGCTGGATCAGTTGATGGAAGGGCGCACGGTCATCATCATCGCGCACCGCCTGTCCACCATCCGTAATGCCGATCTGATCGTGGTGCTGGAAGGCAGCCACGTTGTGGAGCAGGGCACACACCGGGAGTTGATGAAAGCCAATGGCTTGTATAAACGCCTGGTTGATGTACAGTTCAACACGGATATCTCTGCAAATAGTTAAAATTTTTCAGCCTTGACACCTTTGTAAACACGCACTAAAATGCAAATAACCGCAAAAAAGTGCATAAAAGAAGGTACCATGGCAGTAATCGATTTACCTCAAGAAAGACGCGAAATGATGCTGCGCGAGCTGCGCCGCAAGGGCAAGCTGGTAGCGGCCGAATTGAGCGCAGAGTACGGTGTATCGGAAGATACCATCCGGCGCGATCTGGGTGAGCTGGCAAGCGCCGGTTTGCTCAAGCGCGTGCACGGCGGGGCGCTGCCCCTGACCCCCAGCAACATGCCGTATTACGAACGCGACAAATGCAAACAGGCGGTCAAAAACGAATTGGCTATAGCAGCCAGCCAACTGGTTAAAGACGACCAATTGATTCTGATCGGCGGGGGCACCACTACAGCGGAAATTGCCCGCAACCTGCCCATCAACCTGCGCGCCACGGTGGTGACCACCAGCCCGCTGATCGCGCTTTACCTGGCCGAATACGCGCGCATTGAGATCATCATGGTAGGCGGCCGCATCAACAAACGCGAGTTGGTCACCAGCGACGCGGAGGCCACGGCCAAGATCCGCTGTTTTCAGGCGGACCTGTGCTTCCTGGGCGTGTGCGGCGTGCATCCCGAAGTGGGTATTACCAGCACGCTGTACGAGGAAGTCGACCTGGTGCGCGCGCTGATCGAACAATCCGGTGATGTAGTCGCCACTGTGACGGCGGACAAACTGGGTGCAATCGCGCCATACGTGGTGGCCTCGACGGATAATATCACACACATCATCACTGAAAAACAAGTTTCGCAGGAAAACCTGGCACCTTACCGTGCGCTGGGCATTGAAGTGATCCAAGCTTGAGCGCGCTGAATTTAATTAATCAAAATCTGAACCAACCAAGAGGAAAACAACATGCAAAAATATTTTTCAGGGGGTAAAGCACAACTGGCCGTTTTGGCGGCTTTCTTCGCGAATGGGGCTATGATGGCGACCTGGGTGGCGCGTATCCCATTTGTTCAATCCCATTTGGGAATGAGCAAGGGAACATTGGGAGTCGTGCTGCTGGGCCTTTCTTTTGGGGTGCTGAGCGCGCTTTCGCTTACGGGTGGGTTGATCGCGCGATACGGCAGCCCCAGGGTGACGCTGGCGGGAGCATTGGGCATGGGGTTGATGCTCCCGCTGCTGCTCTTGGCGCCCAGTGCATGGGCGTTGTTTGTGGTGCTATTTGTGTTCAGCGCTTTCATGAGTTCTATGGACGTTGCCATGAACGAACAGGCCGTGTTGGTGGAACACCAAAACGGGCGGGTGATGATGTCCTCTTTTCACGCTTTCTACAGCATCGGCGCGTTGACCGGCTCGTTGATCAGCGCCGGCGTAGCCGACTTAGCCGGCTTTCCGGCTGTACTGCACGCGGCTTTGGCCGGATTGATTTTTGGCGGCAGCATGTTGTTGTGTTACCCGCACTTCATCCCGGCCATACCTGAAAAGGAGCGCCAACCAGTCGCCTTCCGCTTGCCGGAACGGGCGGTGTGGTTGATCGGCCTTATGGCTTTTTGCGCCGCGGTGACCGAGGGCGCCATGGCGGATTGGAGCGGAGTATATCTGATTGACATCTTCCGCACAGATGCCGGTTTCGCGGCCTTAGGCTACGCGGCTTTCTCGCTGACCATGACGGCCGGGCGCTTGCTGGGCGATACCATTTCGAATTGGCGCACGCCGGCTTTCATTGTTCGCTTAAGCGGCCTGGCTGCTGCGTTGGGGCTGCTGGTGCTGGTGTTCTCACCCAGCGCGCCGCTCTCCATTCTCGGTTTCGCCATGGTAGGGCTGGGATTGTCCAACGTGATCCCGCTGCTGTACCGCGCGGGCGGCAACCTGCCCGGCATTTCGGCGGGCGTGGGCATTGCGGGCGTGGCCAGCATTGGGTATAGCGGATCGTTGATTGGCCCGCCGGTCATTGGATTTGTAGCCCAGCATGCTTCCCTGCGTGTTTCTTTTTTATTAGTGGCACTGTTGGTCGGTTCGCTGTTTATCAGCGGCAGGCGTGTTGAGGTCCAAACAGAATCTATATCATCGCAAGAGGATTAACATGAATCAAGAAAAAAAGAGCAAAACCCCTGCCATCGTATTCGACCTGGGCGGCGTGCTGATTGACTGGAATCCGCGCTACCTGTTCCGCAAGCTGTTCGATGGAGATGAAGAGCGCGTGGAGCGGTTTCTGGCGGAAGTCTGCCCGCAGAGCTGGAATGTGCAGATGGACAGCGGCTATCCATTTAAAAAGGCGATCGAAGAACGCTGCCAGCTATTCCCGGACCAGGCGCAATACCTGCATGCTTACTGGGAGCGCTGGGATGAGACTATCAGCGGGGATATTCCCGGCACGGTGGAGATCCTGGCTGAACTGCGTGAAGCCGGCTATCCCTTGTACGTGCTGAGCAATTGGTCGGCTGAGTCCTTCGCGCGCGTGCGCGCCAAATTCCCCTTCCTGGACTGGTTCGATGACATGGTTATCTCCGGCCAGATTGGGTTGACCAAACCGAATAAAGAGATATTTGATTACCTGCTGGAAAAGGTCGGCCTCCCGGCAGGGGAGTGCCTGTTCATCGACGACCGGACTGAGAATACGGATGCCGCGCAGAAGTTCGGTTTTCAGACTGTGTTGTTCACTTCGCCGGAGGAATTTAGATCTGAGTTGAACGCGAAGGGCGTTTTGTAAAGAGAAATAGAACCGTCTATATCCCTAAATGGGATATAGACGGTTGACAACAATACCAAAAAGGTATATTATAGGGGCGTACATGCGCATTATTTCACGGAAAATATTAATTGAATTTTGGAAGCAGCCCGATTATCACGATGCGGAACAACCATTAAAATCATGGTTTGCTGAAGCAAAGCGCGCTGAATGGAAGACGCCTTCAGATATAAAAGAAAAATATCGATCGGCAAGTTTTTTGGGAGATAATCGCGTCGTGTTCAATATAGCGGGGAACAAATATAGACTGGTTGTGAAAATGCAATACACCACCGCGACAATTTACATTCGCTTCATCGGGACTCATGCGCAGTACGATAGGATTGATGCAGAAAAGGTATGATGAAAATCAAATTAATTCGGACTGAAGAAGAATATCAAAGTGCTCTGAAAAAAATTGAAGAGATAATGGATGCTATTCCAGGTTCACCTGAAGAGGAAGAATTGGATTTACTTTCTTTTCTTGTAGATCATTATGAGCAAGAGCATTTCCCAATTGGCTTGCCTGATCCAGTGGAAGCGATCAAGTTCCGGATGGAGCAGCAGGGATTAACTCGCAAGGACCTAATCCCTTTCATTGGTAGCCAAAGTAGAGTTTCTGAAGTGCTTAATCACAAACGTCCGTTGAGCCTTTCCATGATAAGGGCTTTGCATGAAGGATTGGGAATTCCCGCTGAAGTATTGTTGAGAGAACCAGGTAGTCAGATTACTACGATGCGTTATGATCCCGCTCTATATCCATTTAAAGAGATGTTCAATGCAGGCTACTTTCCGAAAGAGAAAGGACTTAGAGAGGCAAAGGAAAAAGCAGAAGAGCTATTGACTGCGTTATTCACACCCTACGAACCTATCCAACAACAAATGATACTTTGCCGCTCTTCACATCCACTGCCAAATAAAGGGTCAGAAAAAGATGATCGTTTGGAAATTTGCGATGCTTTATCGGCAGCGTATGAAGAAAATGGGAACCAATTTGAAAGCGGAAAAGTTCTCGATGAAAATGCATTGCGTGCCTGGCAAGCACGCGTATTTCAGTTGAGCGCGCAGCAACCAATAAAAAAATATCGAAGGAATATTGTCACGATAGATTTTCTACACCGATTGGCAGGATTGAGCGTCTTTCCGAACGGCCCGGAATTGGCCAGACAGGTATTATTAGATAGCGGAATTCATTTTGTGATTTTAAGCCATCTGCAAAAAACATACCTGGATGGGGCATGTTTTTCTTCACCAGATGGCGAACCAATCATCGCTTTGACTTTGCGTTATGACCGCCTGGATAATTTCTGGTTCACCTTGATCCATGAAATCAGCCATTTGTATCTCCATTTGGATGGTAATCGCTTTGCTTTTTTTGACGATACAGAAAGTGGACAAGATTCACCGACCAATGATTTTGAGACTGAAGCGAATCAACTGACTCGCCATGTGCTGATCCCTGATACGATTTGGGCTTTAGATGGGAAAAAACTGCTGAATGATCCAAGCTCAGATAACGTAATTGATTTGGCTGGGGGGATGCATCGCTCTCCTGCGATTGTGGCTGGCAGAGTACGGTGGGAAACAGGAAATTACACCATTCTTTCAGATTTACTTGGTTCGGGGACGGTCAAGACAAGTCTATCTGGAGTTTAATTGTGTTATTAGAAAGAAAACTCTATTGAATCCTCGTGAACTCCTACGAGGATTTATTTTCTCGGCGTCGAAAAATACAGCATAGCGGCCAAACCCAAACCGGAGACGACCAGCAACAGGATGCCCAGGGTGCGGGTGTTCCACACGCTGCGCGCGGATTCCGCTTGCACGGTGGGGCTGGCGCCCGGCGTGAGAGTAGGTTGGGGAGTGAGCGTGGCCGTGTAGATGGTGGCTGTGGGCTGGGGAGTGGCTTCAGCGTTGGAACTCTCGCCAGCTGCGGTTTCTGCCGGTGTTTCCCCATCGCCCGGCACCTGCGTAGCGCTGCCGGCGGGCGCGATGACCAGTTCCTGGTCGGTCCAGATGGTGCTGTCGTCGGCGGCCATGCCGTTCAGCTCGCGCAGCTGATCGATGGTCACGCCGTAAGCTTCCGCGATGGTAGCCAGGGATTGGCCGTACAACACGGTGTGTTTGATAGATCCATCGGCTTGCGGAGTGGCAATGGTCACACCGTACACATAGCTGGACACATCCGCCGTGGCGGCTACGCCGGCATCGCCGGAAGCGGTCGAACCGGAACTGTCCGGAACGGAACCGCCGGAGGATTGGCCCTCCACCAGACACAGGTCCAGTACGAACACATACAGGCCGTTGCCGGATTTGGACACGCCGCCGCCGATATCGGTGTAGCGGTTGCCCCAGGAGTTCAGCATGACTTCCTGGTGAGTCCAGTCGCTCCATGAGCTGTACACCGCGTCGGAAACGCTGGAAGCCATGGCCCAGTTTTCGTCGCATTTAATTACTGCCCCGCCGCCGTAACCGGTCCAGCCAACGCGCATGGTTTCGTCGCTGCCGCCCGCGCCGATATGGCCGCCCTGGCCGGTCTGTACGATCCAGTCGGCGTGGGTCTGCGCGGCGGACATCACCAGCGAGTTGGTGCCGATGGCGTAATAACCGTTGGCCGCGCGATAGGCGTTGACCGCCGCAACCAGGTCATAACCGGTGGGCGCACTGTCATCGGCAGAAACGGGGGAAGTGCCCAGGCTGAGCATCAACGCCAGCCCAAGCAGCAGTAACGCAAATTTCGAAGTTCTCACGTCCCCATTATAACCACAGCTTTGAAGTTTTTATGAAGCCCTTTATAAGAATAAAATAAGCGCGTTTTGGGCCAGAATGACGGGTTTTGGCGGTGCTGCGCTGATGAAAAGAAGGAAAAATCAGCCGATTTTGTCTACGCAACTGCTTTTGGTATTATCATAGGAGTGTTCGTCTTTTTACTCTTGCATGCCTTTATCTGTAATTTTGAAAGCATTGGATGACAGCTCACATGCCGGAAAACGCACTATTTTCAGCCAATCGAATATCCGAATCCAGCCAATCAGTGGGTGGATTTTTTATTAATATCACTTAGGAGGTTTAACCTAATGGACAAAGTCAAAGTGGGAGTGGCCGGCTACGGCACAATCGGCCAGCGTCTGGCGGACGGCGTCGCCCTGCAGGGCGATATGGAACTGGTGGGGGTGGCCGACCTGGCACCCACGCTCTCCATCCGCGCGCTGAAAGAACGCGGCATGCCTTACGACCTGTACCTGGTGGAAGGCGCCGAGCGCGCGCAGTTCGATGCGCTGGACATCCCGGTAGCGGGCAGCTTCGATGATTTGATTGGCAAAGTGGATATCATGCTGGATTCCTCACCCGGCGGCGTGGGGCTGAAGAATAAAGCCCTGTACGAGCAGAAGGGCGTCAAGGCCATCTTCCAGGGTGGCGAAAAGAACGAGGTGGCGGACGTGTTCTTTCACGGCTACGCCAACTACGAAAAAGGCCTAGGCGCCAATTATCTCAAGTTGACCAGCTGCAACACCACCGGCCTGATCCGCACGGTGGACTGCCTGGACCGCGAATGCGGCGGGCTGCGCAAGGTGGCCATCACCATCATCCGGCGTGTGGCCGACCCGGGCGACTATCACCGCGGGCTGACCAACGCGCTCAAGATCGACAAGGCTCCCAGCCACCAGGCCGTGGACCTGATGACCATCATGCCGCACGTGGAAGCCACCGGTATTTTGGTGCACACACCCGTCACGCACGGACATATCATTACCGTGCTGGCCAGCGGCAAGCACAAGATCAGCAAGGACATGGCACTTGAAGCTTTCGCCAAGCAGCCGCGCACGCGTATCGTCAGTATCGATGAGGGCTTCTTGGGCAACGCTTCGCTGTTCCGCTACGCGCGCGACCTGGGCAACCCGCGCGGCGACATGTATGAAGTGGCGCTGTGGTCCGACAGCATTGTGGAGAGTGGTGACGATATCATGTATGCCATTTCCATTCCGCAGGAAGCGGTCACCATCCCTGAAACCATGGACGGCATCCGCGCGGCCATGCGCATGCAGGCTACGCGCGAAGAGGGCACGCAAGCCACCAATAAATATCTGGGTATCGGCAAGTGGCGCAAGTGATTGCGAACAAACAGGTGATCCTATGAAGTTTGGCATCCATACTCTGGACGATTTCGACCTGCGCGGCAAGACGGTGCTGTGTCGGGTGGATATCAACCAACCGGTGGACAAGGCCACAGGCCAATTGAAGGACACCACGCGCATCCGCGCCTGCGTGCCGACCGTGCGCGAGCTGGCGCAAAGCGGCGCCAAGGTGGTGCTGCTGGCGCACCAGGGCAGCGACATCGAATATAAGAATTACTACACCACCGAACCGCACGCGCAGGTGCTGCGCGAGCTGAGCGGTTTGAAGATTGGATTCATTGACGATGTGTGCGGCCCGACAGCGCGCGCGGCCATCCGTGACTTAAAGGAAGGCGAAGTACTGCTGTTGGATAATGTGCGTTTCCTGGCGGAGGAACAAACCCTGTTTGAGATGAAGCTGCAATTGACGCAGGCCCAACAGGCCGAAACCCTGCTGGTGCGCAAGCTGGCCCCGCTGGCGGATTTGTACGTGTGCGACGCTTTCGCGGCCGCGCACCGCGACCAGCCCTCCCTGTGCGGCTTCGAGCAGGTGCTGCCCTCGGCCATGGGGCGCTTGTTTGAACAGGAGTTCAGCGTCATCTCGGAACTGATGGAAAGCCCGGCCAAGCCCTGTACCTTCATCCTGGGCGGGGCCAAGATCTCGGACGCTTTCCTGATGATGGAGAGCGTGCTGGAAAAAGGCGCGGCTGACCACGTGTTAACAGGCGGACTGGTGGCTAACATCCTGCTGGCTTCGCAAAATGTGGCTATCGGGCTGGGCTCGATGGATTTTATCCTCGAATCCAATTACGGCGAGTATATTGAGAAAGCCGGCTCGATCTACAGTCGTTTCGCGGACAAAATAGTGCTGCCCGAAGACGTGGCCTTTGTACAGGACGGCCAACGAGAAGAAACTTTCGTGAATGCCATCCCGGCGGAAGCGGCTGTGGTGGACATCGGTTCACGCGCTTTACAGACTTATACAGACTTAATCCACGCTTCGCAAACCGTGTTCGTCAACGGCCCCATGGGTGTGTTCGAGCAGGCCGCCAGCGAAGCGGGCACACGCGCGGTGTGGACCGCGCTGGGCGAAACACAGGCATACACCGTGCTGGGCGGCGGAGACAGCATCACCGCGGCCAAGAAATATGACGTGATGGACAAGATGGGTTACGTTTGCACCGGCGGCGGGGCGTTGATCCGTTTCCTGTCCGGTGAAGAACTGCCGGTGGTGCGCGCGCTGCGCCACGCGGCGGAGACCTTTTGATGGAGTACGCTTTACTGTGAAATTAAGCTTTGGCTACGGGCACGGCACCCAGACAGTGCAGGTGCCGGACGCGAACCTGTTGGATGTGCTGCGGCCCAACCCGGTGCCCTCGACTTTGAGCGAGGCGCAGGAAATCCGGCGCGCTCTGGCGCACCCCATTGACAGCCCGCCCCTGCGCGAGATCGTGCGGCCGGGAGAAAAAATCGTGGTTGTCAGCAGCGACATCACGCGTCCCGTGCCGACCGCGCGCCTGATGCCTTTCATCCTGGACGAGCTGTATGCGGCCGGCGCCAAACCCGAAGATATCACCCTGGTGTTCGCGTTGGGCAGCCACCGCACGCACACTTCAGCAGAACGCGAGAAGCTGGCCGGTCCGCGCGCCCGGGCGGAGATTGAATGCGTGGACAGCGATCCTGAAGATTGCCTGCGTTTGGGCGTGACGGCGCGCGGCACACCGGTGGACATTACCCGCCGCGTAGCTGAAGCCGAGCGGCGCATCTGCCTGGGCAATATCGAGTACCATTACTTCGCGGGCTACAGCGGCGGCGCCAAGGCGCTCATGCCGGGCGTATCCTCGCGCGCGGCCATCCAGGCTAACCATGCCTGGATGCTGGATGAAGGTGCGCGCGCCGGACGGCTGGATGGCAACCCGCTGCGTGAGGATATCGAAGAGGCCATCGCGCGCTTCTGCCCGATTGACTTTATCCTCAACGTGGTACTGGACGAGAAGAAACAGGCGGTACAGGCTTCGGCCGGTCATCCGGTCGCGGCGCACCGTGCCGGCTGCCGCTTCCTGGACAGTATTTATATGAAGGAAATCGAGCGGCAGGCGGATATCGTGTTGTGTTCGCAGGGCGGCGCGCCCAAAGACATCAACCTGTACCAGACCCAGAAAGCACTGGACAACGCCAAGCACGCCGTCAAACCCGGCGGGGTGATCGTGCTGATGGGCGAATGCCCGGAAGGCATGGGCGGAGGGGTCTTCGAAGAATGGATGACGCAAGGACCGACACCCCAAGCCATGATCGACCGCATCCGGCGTGAATTCGTGCTGGGCGGGCACAAGGCTGCCGCGATTGCCATGGTGTTGCAGCAAGCCGATATCTTCCTGGTGTCGGAGATGGCGCCGGAGTTCGTGCGGGGCATTTTCCTGCAGCCCTTCTCCGGCGCGCAGGCGGCTTTCGACGCAGCGCTGGAAAAAATGGGGCCGGGAGCCGGCGTGCTGGCCATGCCTTACGGCGGGTCAACCCTGCCGGTATTAAAGAATGACTAAAAAACGAGTAACCCGAAAGGAAAGCAAATGGATTACGCCAAGGAATCATTGAGACTGCATTATGAATGGAAGGGCAAGCTGGAAGTGGTTTCCACCGTACCGGTAGCCACGCGCGACGACCTCAGCCTGGCTTACACGCCCGGGGTGGCGCAGCCCTGCCTGGAGATCCAAAAGGACCTGGACAAGAGTTACGAACTGACGCGCCGCTGGAACATGGCTCTGGTGGTCACGGACGGCACGGCTGTGCTGGGACTGGGCGACATTGGCCCGGAAGCCGGCATGCCGGTTATGGAAGGCAAGTGCGTGCTGTTCAAGGCCCTGGGCGGTGTGGACGCATTCCCGTTGTGCATTAAAAGCAAGGATGTGGACGACATTGTCAATACCATCTATCTGATTTCAGGCAGCTTCGGCGGCGTCAACCTGGAAGATATTGCCTCGCCGCGCTGTTTTGAAATTGAACGCAAACTCAAAGAGAAATGCGACATTCCCATCTTCCATGATGACCAGCACGGCACGGCTGTGGTGACGTTGGCCGGGTTGACCAACGCGCTCAAGCTGGTGGGCAAGCGCAAACAGGACGTGCGCGTGGTGGTGAACGGCGCAGGCGCAGCCGGCATTTCTGTTACCAAGCTGCTATTGAGCGACGGTATCAAAGACATCACCCTGTGCGACCGCACCGGCGCTATTTATGCCGGACGCGACAAGGGCATGAACGCCATCAAGGATGAAATGGCTGCCATAACCAATCCGGGCAGGATCAGCGGCAGTTTGGCCGACGCGGTGCGCGGGGCGGATGTGTTCATCGGCGTGTCCGCGCCCGACGTGCTGACCACCGAAATGGTAAAAACCATGGCGGCGGACGCGGTCATCTTTGCCTGCGCCAACCCAACTCCGGAAATCTTTCCCGCGGATGCCAAAGCCGGCGGCGCGGCTGTGATCGCCACCGGGCGCAGCGATTTCCCCAACCAGGTTAACAATGCCCTGGCCTTCCCGGGCATCTTCCGCGGGACCTTCGACGTGCGCGCTTCCGACATCAACGATGCCATGAAGATCGCCGCGGCGTACGCTCTGGCGGGCGTGGTAGAACCGGATAAATTGAGCGCGGATTGCATCATTCCTTCGGCGCTTGACCCGCACGTAGTGCAGACAGTCGCCAAAGCCGTGGCGCAGGCCGCGCGCGATAGCGGCGTGGCGCGAATTTAATAATTGATTTTATATAAAAGAGAAAAGGGATGCATAAGTACTTCGCGCATCCCTTTTTTTAGTAGCAAAAGTGATAATGTGAGGAAAGGTTCAGGATAAGCATCCGGCAAACTCGATATACAATTAATCAAAACTTTGCTACTTTAATCAGGAGAGCGCCATAGACATTCTTAATGATCCCGCCCGAAAAAAGAGTTACATTATTCAGTATTCCATGGAAAAAGATCTGCCGCGTGAACTACTGGATGCTTTGGAATTGCGCCAATATCACAAAGGGGAATATTTTTTCTTTCAGAGAGAGAACCTGAAGCAGCTGTATTTCCTGGTAGAGGGCAAACTTCAGGTGGATTATTTGCAGCCCAACGGACGCCAGGCAGTCTATTCGTTTGAGACACCTTTTTCCATTATCGGTGACATGGAATTTATAGGGGATCGGGTGGTTACCGGCAATGTGCGTGCGTTGGAGGACAGTGTTGTATTGGCAGCTGACCTAAAGCTTGTTAACCAATACGGCTTGAATTCCGTACCCTTCCTGCAGTTTATCATCCGCTACCTGACTAAAAAAATGTATTTCGCCAGTATGCTGCTGGCCCAATATGCGCTTTCGGCCGAAAGCCGTTTGGCGCATTACCTGTTGGAACGCAGCAATTCGGAAGGCCAAACCATCCGGCTGGAAAGGCGCGATTCTTTGGCAGCCATGTTGGGTGTGTCCGTGCGCCACTTGAACCGCTCGCTGAAGAATTTAGCCGAACAAAACGCCATCCGGCTGCACAACCGCACGTTGGTGATTGTCGATCCCCAAATTTTGCTGGATGTGGTGGTGAAAAGGACATAGGTCCTTTCGCTGCGGCGCATCCCGGTATATGCTTATAAAAAAATATAGTTATAGGAATAGATAATGAGACATTTTTTGATCGATACCGACACCGCCTCCGATGATGCGGTTGCTATGCTGATGGCTTTGCGCGAACCGTCGGTCAGGGTTGAGGCTGTCACTGTGGTGGCGGGAAACTGCCCGCTGAACGTATGCGTGCGCAACGCGCTGATAACGATTGAAAAAGCCAATACCTACGCGCCGCCGGTATACGCCGGACGCCACGGGCCGATGCTGCGCCCGCTGGTCACGGCAGAGTTCGTACACGGCCAGGACGGCATGGGCGATATGGATTTGCCCGACCCGGCTATGAAGGCGGCGGAAGGGCACGCGGTCAACGCCATTATTGAGACCGCGCGGCGCTTCCCCGGCGAGCTGGAAGTGGTCACGCTCGGCCCGCTCACCAACCTGGCGCTGGCTTTGTTGATGGAGCCGCAATTGGAAGATTGGATCAAGCGTGTGTACGTCATGGGCGGCGGGGGATTGGGACCCGGCAATATGAGCCCTGTGGCGGAATTCAATTTCATGGTGGACGCCGAAGCTGTGCATGTGCTGCTGTCCTCCAAAGTGCCCAAGAGCATTGTGGGTTGGGATGTGTGCCAGGCGGATGATGCCTACATTCACCCGCAGGATATCGAACGGTTGAAAGCATCCAGCGAACTGGGACGCTTCGTTGTGCGCTGCAACGAGACACTGATCCAATTCAATCGTCAGTTGGGACTTGAAGGTTTTGACCTGCCCGACCCTACTACGGTGGCGGCTGCCCTGTACCCCGAAATGATTACGCGCCAATTTGAAGCCTATACTTACGTGGATCACCAGAGCGACAAAGGTTATGGTCAGTTCGTGGTGGATTTCCAACGCCTGACCACCGAAAAAGAAAACGCCACCATTGTGGCGGCACTGGATGGGCAGATGTTCAAGGATAAGCTAATCGAACTGCTGGCCGACCAGTAGATGTCTGGGTAGAAATAATAATAAAACCGTTGGCTGAGCGCCTGCCCAGAGCAGAGCGTGGGGTGTCGAAGCCAACGGTTTTTATTTTAAGAGAACGAACCCTTCCCCCAAGGGGATGCTGCGTGATCGACAGGCTCAGGGATCGTTCTCGAATTGCAGGATAAACTGCTCTTTTGATTCATTAGAAGAGCAGTTTATTTATTTTAGTAGGTTGGGTTGCGTACCTCTTGAATGGTCGAGCGGATAACGTCCACCAGGCTGCCCACGATGCTCAGGCCGATCAGGATGGACAGGACCGTGTTGGCGGTCGCGTCCGCCTGCGGACCGGGGTTCAAACCGGGGATCTGGCGGAAGAATTCCAGCGTGACCAGCGGCATGGCGTTCAGCAGGAATACACTCAGCACCATGTTGGCGCCTTTGTCGATGATGGCCCACCAGTTGGTCAGGGCAGTGTAGCGTCCCTGGGCCAACAGGGTAGCGGCGCGACCGATCTCCAAGCCGTTCAACACCAGGATGACCGGAATGAACTGCACGAAGTTATTGGTGAAGATGCGCCCCATACCGCCGAACTCGTTGGGATTGATGAAGTAAGGCAGCGCGCCGTTGGTGAAGCGCAGGTAAGTGAAGAAAGCCATACCCAAAATGGTAATGATGATCTCGGCGATGGCGCCGGCCGGGCGGAAGACATGCTCTTTTTCCGGTATGTCCGGAAGGTCGCTGAGTTTGAATTCATCCATTTCTTTAATCTCATCCAGCTCATGGTTTTCGATACCGCGCTCGATACAGCCAAAGATGATGGTGACCGAGCCGGCCGCAGCCAGCACGCCGCTGAAAACAGAACCCAGAAATTCGAGAAAGCCTAATGCCGGGGCCATCTCCTGCTGGATACCGATGGAGATGAAGTATGACAGCGCCAGGCTGCCGGCAACCACGGCGACCAGGATGCGCAGCACCAGCCAATAGACCGGGAACAAGCGCGGGCCGATCAAATAGCGCTGCGGTCCGTACTGCCGGGCGACCTTGCGCTGCGCGCCCATTTCTTTCAGAACGGCTTCCAGTTCTTCGGTGCCGATTTCCTCCGTGCTGCCGTAGCGTTCCTCCAATAGATCGCCGATGTAGGATTCAATCTCGGCGGCGATATCGTCACTGTCCTTGCCTCCCAATTCACGTTTGACGCCCAATAAGTAGCGCTTGAGCAGCTCCTGGGCAGAATTATTCATTTTCATTTAACAACCTCCTCATTACTTCTTCCTGCTGGCGCCATTCCGTGCTCAGCAGTGCCAGCATCTCACGGCCGGCATCGTTCAAAATGTAATAACGCCGTGGGCGCGGATCTTCCACGCGCCACTGGCTGTCCAACAGGCTCTGCCCTTCCAGCCGCCTGAGCAGGGGATAGAGCGTGTCCTGCCCAATCTCAAAACCCTTTTCGTTCAGGCTGCTGATCAGCGAGTAACCGTACTGCTCCCGGTCCAGTTGGCTCAAGACCGCCAGGACGACGGTCCCGCGCCTGAGTTCCTGGCGCAGCTTTTCAAAATCTTCGTTTTGTTTAGCGTTCATAATGGGTATTATACTGTATATCACACAGTAATGTCAATAGGCGGTAATGGGGATTTTATAGTGTTAATATGACAAATGATTACAAAATATGAAAATATGTGCTTGACAATTGTAAAAATCTTTCTATAATAGCTGTATATTCTAGTAAAGCGAGGGTTTTTCAGGATGGGAAAAATCTCTTTAATCCGTATCGACGACCGCCTGATTCACGGGCAGGTTACCACAGCCTGGCTGCGCGTGTATAACGCCAAAACCATTATTATCGCGAATGAACGCGTGGCCACCAGCCCGGTTTATAAAAGCATTTTCTCTGTTGCTACAGTTCCCGGAAAAGAAATATTACTGATGCCGCCTGCCGAGGCGGCAGATTTTATTGCGAAATCCGGTCCGGAGGATTCATTCTTCATTATCACGCCTACACCGTTGGATGTGGTTGTGTTGATGGACCAGGGTTTGGATGTCAAGAAAATCAACGTGGGTGGACTTCAAGGAAGGCCCAACACGAAGAAATTAGCAAAAGTGGTGTATGCCACACCGGAAGAAGAACAAGCATTTAAAGAGTTGAAATCCCGCGGGGTAGAAATGGAGGTGCAGATGGTTCCAACTGATCGAGTGACTTCCCTGACTATTTAATCATATAGAAATTAGGAGACGATAAAAATATGTGGAAAGAAGCTTTTTATGTTGCTTTGGTGGCGGGTGGTTGGACGTTATTCCTTAAAACCATTCCGGAAGTTATTGTCATACTTACAAAGAAGGAGAGCAAATTTGCGGCCTGGTGGATCACCATCATGCGCGGCATTGCCGACTCCGCCACTTATGCATATATCATCCCGGCGGCGATAACCGGTTTGGTCCTGGGCGACCTAAAAACCGGTTTGTATGTGGGCGGCACAATCCAATTGATGTTCCTGGGAGTGTTTATTGTGGGCGCATCCATTCCTCCCAGCCCATTCCTGGCTTCCATCCTGACTACAGCTTTGATCATCCTGACCAAGGCGAACATCGGTGAAGCTCTGGCGCTGGTCGTTCCCCTGTCAATCGCCAGTCAATTGCTGACGCTGGCTTTCATGAGCCTGAACGTGTTTTTCGTGCACTGGGCTGACAAGATGGCGGAAAAAGAAAATAGCGTCGGATTGGATTTGCTTAATTCACTGGATGCTACCGGATGGCATCTGGTTAATGTCATTCCGGCTTTCCTGGGTGTTGGTTTGGGCGTTGACGCGGCAGCTAAGTTGCTGTCGATCATTCCCGATTGGCTTTCAAACGGTTTGGGCGCGACAGGTGGTATTTTACCGGCGCTCGGCTTTGGCATGCTGTTGTTGATCATTGCTTCCAACGAAGTATGGCCATTTTTCTTCATTGGTTTCCTGCTGGCAGCCTATTTGAATATCAATGCGTTAGCGGGCGCTATCCTCGGCATCTGCTTTGCGTTGATTTATGTCCGGCTCAAAACAGCGAATTCCGAGAAGGCTGTGAAATAAAGGAGTATGAAAATGGCTGAAAATCAAAAGAAAGTCGATGAACTCGCGTTATATGGAGCCTTCTGGCGGATTAACAACTTTGCCGGAAACTATAACTTTGAACGCCTGATGGCATTGGGCATGACCCAGGTAATGATCCCGATCTTTCGCTCTTTGGGTTACACCGGCGAGAAATTGCGGAATGGTTACAAACGTCATTTGGTGTTCTATAACACGCATCCCTACTTCAGCGCGTTGATTATGGGCGTCATGGTGGCCATGGAAGAAGCCAAGGCCAATGATGATTCTATTACTACCGAGGCGATCAATGACCTGAAAGTTGCCATGATGGGACCCTTCGCGGGCGTTGGCGACTCCTTCTTCTGGGGTACGGTACATCCCATTATCCTGGCGATTGCCGCCAACCTGGCGGTCAACGGCAACTTCATGGGTGTGGTGGTGGCGTTGTTGATCGGCGTGATTGCTGTCCTGGGTACCTATTACCCCTTCTTCTGGGGCTATCGGGGCGGCATCGGTATTGTCGAGCAAATTCGCACCAGCCACCTGCTGGAAAAATTCGTGCTGGGCGCGAAAATCGTGGCCATGACCGTCGCCGGCGTGATGGTAGCTTCCCTGATCAGCATTTCCACCCCGGTTGTATTGTTCCAGACCGAAGCGGAAGGCAGCGGCGTAGCTTTGCAAGGCGTTCTGGATTCCATCCTGCCCAAAGCTCTGCCATTGGGATTGCTCTTCCTGGTTTATTTCTTGCTGAAGAAAAAGATGTCCCCAATCCTGGTCATGCTTCTGTTGATGGTACTGACGGTTGTCCTGAAAGTGTTGGGTTGGATCTAGTTCAATTAATTTGCTAAAACAAAAAAGTAATCGCCGGATCTTCCACACCGGCGATTACTAAAAGGAGTAAAGATTGAAAGCAGCAGTATTTAGCGCCCCTAATACAATTACCTACGATAACAATTATCCGGAACCGCATTCAGCGGAAGGATTGTTATTGCGCATCCATGCCAGCGGTATTTGCGGAACGGATATTAAAGCGTTGAGCGGAACACGCCCCGGTATGCAGCCGCCCATGGTACTCGGACACGAGCTGGCCGGTGAAGTGCTGGAATCGGCGCTGCCCGATTTCAAGACAGGTGATCGCATTTCTGTGGCGCCCTATGCCGGATGCGGGACCTGCCGGTTCTGCTTATCCGGACGCGAAGACCAATGTCGAAATAAGACCTTCCTTTCGGGGGGAGCCTTTGCAGAGAAAGTGGCAGTTCCGGATTTATTGGCCGTGAAAACAGCCTGGAAGATTCCCGCGGATGTCAGCTATGAAGCAGCGGCATTGGCGGAGCCATTGGCTTGTGTGGTCTTTTCGTTAAAGACCTGCCGCTGGGAACCCGGTTGGAGCATACTGGTGGTGGGAGGCGGATTTATGGGGCTGCTGCATGTGCTGCTGGCTTCCGCCTGGGGAGCGGCCAAGGTGTTGGTGACAGAACCCAACCCTGCGCGGCGTGCCCTGGCTGAGCAGTTGGGAGCTGTGACGCATGATCCGGCGGTTGATGGTGATCTGGCACAATGGGCTGCGGCGCAGACCGACGGTCTGGGACCTCATGTGGTTATCACCGCGGTGGGCGTCCCAGAAGTGGTGGAATCGGTCATTTCCACCGCCCGGCCAGGCGGAGTGGTGCATTTGTTCGGCGGATTGCCCAAAGACAAAGACCTTTTAGTCTCCGCATATGCAATACACTATCAATCGATTTCACTGGTAGGCACTTCCGGATTCCGAACAGCAGATTACCGGCTGGCCGCCGACATGATTGCGCATCAAAAAGTAAACCTGACTCCTTTGATTACAACCCGCCTGCCTTTGGATAAAGCCAAAGAAGGATTTGATCAAGCGAAAGCGGGCCAGGCGGTCAAAGTACTCTTATTTCAAGATTGAGGAACCACACATGCAAATACCGGTATTGATTATTGGACATGGCGATTTCCCGACAGCATTGATCAACAGTGCGCAAATGCTGATGGGGGAGCGCGAGGGTGTTTATCCCTTGTGCCTGTATGAAGGCGATGGGTTGGAGAATTTCATTGGTAAGGTCTCCGAACTGGTGGCTTCATTCGATCCTGAAGCACCTTTGCTGGTTTTTGTCGACCTGCAAGGTGGTACTCCCTGGAACGCGGTGTTGGGAGTGAATGACAAGCGTGTGCGGCTTGTCACGGGAGTCAATCTGCCAATGTTGATGGAAGTGCTGTGCCTGCGCGATCAGAGCGAAGACATTGACCAGCTGGTTGAATGTGCCCTGGAGACCGCGCGTTTGAGCGTGATTGAAAAGCGATTTCCGCTTTAAGGAGAATTCCCCATGCATGAAGGAAAGAAACGAAGACTGGATCGTGTGTTTGGTGCCGATGGAAAAATTCTGGTTGTGGCAATGGATCACGCGGCTTATATGCCGGATGCTGTGATCGGGTTGGAAAATCCGGGAGCTATCATTGCGAAGACCATGCCGGCCGGCGCGGACGCGTTGTTGACAACACTGGGGACTTTGCGTAAAGCCGGCCCGGAAATCGGCACCTCCGCCGTTATCATGAGCGTGGAAAGTTTTCCGCAGGATATTGAAGAGGTTGTGCTTCAAGCACTGCGTTACGATGTGGATATGATAAAAGTGATGGTATATCCCTTCGATGAAACGGACCCGAATAATATCTGGAAATTCCAAAAATTGGCGACCATGGCAGATAAATGGAATTTGCCTATCATGGCCGAGGTCTTTCCGGGAGGATACCCGGCGAAACCTGAATACCTGAATTTCAACAAACTTTCTGCCGCGCTGCGGGTGACGGCAGAAGCCGGAGCGGATGTCATCAAAACTTTCTTTATCGAAGAGGACGGCCATCCTAAAGGGTATCGCGAAATTGTGGAGAATACGCAAATTCCGATCGTGGTATTGGGTGGTGAAAAATCAAATGACCCAAGACCGCTGCTGGAGAAAGTAAAGAGGAGCATTGATTCAGGTGCTCGCGGGGTTGCCATTGGCCGTAATATATGGGGGCATCCCCGTCCGGATTTGATTACCTCGGCCGTGGCGGAAATCATCCATCACAACTCCTCCGTTGAAACAGCTCTTGGAATCTTGAAATAAAAAAAACTCAATCTATTTTGTATTTGTCAGAGCGTTTCTTCGGCTTTCCGGGAAAGGAGCGCTTTGATTTTTAATAAGTCATTCAAGTGTTGAATAATCGAAAAAGCAGAAATTATCTTGAATTGAGGGGGCTGACTGTGGATGAACAATGGTAATGAAAGATTGTTAAAATTATGTACGAAATCCTTCCAAGTAAATAATATAATCATCAATAATGTTAAAATTGACCTTACGAGGGATGAACTAACCTGATGACACGTTACGACGATATTGAGAAGATAGTACAAATTGCCCGGCAATACTACGAGCAGAACCTAACCCAGGATGAGATTGCGGCCAACTTCGGTATTTCGCGGCCGACTGTCTCCCGCATGCTCAAGAAAGCGCTGGATGACAAGATTGTATTTATTAATATCATCGATCCATACAATAAAAGCACTGAATATTCCGATAAACTATCGCAAATTCTACAGCTAAAACACTGCATTGTTATTTCCGGACAGGTGCACGATATCAATATCACCCGCCGCAATATTGCACTGGCAGCCGCGCACTATCTGGCAGATACAATCCAGGCGGAGGATGTGGTCGGTTTGGGCTGGGGGCGAACCTTATACGAATTGGCTGAGAGCATGGAGCAGCAGCCCGGACGGGACGTCTTATTTGTGCCGATGTTGGGCGGGATTGGACAAATCAAACCCAGTTTACAGGTGCACAGCATCATTCAGAAGGTCAGCGATGCTTTTGGCGGACGATGGATTCAGTATTACGTGCCGGGCATTGTGGATAGCAAGGAGCTGCGCGAGCAGTTAATGCAAACAGCCAACGTGCAAGAAATGCTGGGATTATGGAAACGCATGAATAAAGCAGTGGTGGGCATCGGTGAAACCCCCGTCAGCAGCGAGATTATCTTCCAGGATAACGTGGCCGACATCGAGAAGAACGGACTAGTGGAGCATGGCGCGGTAGGGGACATTTGCATGCGTTTCTTTGACCGTGATGGCCAACCGGTCAACTATATGATGCAGGACATCATGAGCATCGAGCTGCACGAACTGGCACGCGTCCCCGAAGTGATCGCCATTGCCGGCGGTGATCAAAAAGTGGACGCGATCATCGGAGCCAGCAAGGCGAAATACATCAACACACTCATTACGGATGAATTGACCGCACAACGTATCCTCGAAAAAGTAAAGTTTTCATCCATCGCCCACGATGAATAAAGCGCTTTTTTAGCGCACCCCCATCTTTAATACGCGTCCCCAGCGCGGCGGAATCTCCTCCATCACCAGGCGGCCGTTTTCCAATTTGAATTCTTCTCCGTTATTTAGTACATCCACCGCGGTTTCCGCGCGCACGGGAAGATCCAACTCAAGGCGGGCGGGCTCAGCCGCGGCGTTCAGCATGACAACGATGTATTCATCGCTGCTGAAACGCGCGAAAGCTAGCTGCTCGGAAGCCACATACAATTGGCTGTAGCCGCCAGATCGCATAGCGGGCAGCTGCGCGCGCAGGGCGGCCAGGCGGGTAATGGTTGCGGGCAGGCGCGGCTGGGGAGCGTTGCGCTCAAGTTGGTCCAAATCCAAAGCGGGACGCAAGGGGCGGTCATCCTGCGCGGTGCGGCGACCGTCAACGCCGAACTCGCTGCCGTAGTAAATAGATGGGATGCCCGGCATGGTAAAGAGCAGCAGGTAGAGCGGGTAGAGCAGGGCTGGGTCGGGCAGCTTGGCGGCTACGCGGTCCACATCGTGATTGTCCACGAAGTTATAGAGCGGCAGTCCGCGATAGAGCCCGCCGGGGCCGAATTCGCGATTGAGCGAGTAGGCAATCTCAAAGTAATTCTTATCCACCAGGCTGGAATACAATCCTTTGTAGGCTTCGTAGTTAGTGGCCGAATCCAGCGTCTGCGGGTTGGCCCAGCGGTTGTAGTCGCCGTGCACCACTTCGCCCAGTAGGAAGAAGTCCGGCTTGAGCGCGCGGCAGAAGGCGCTCAGTTCCCGCAGAAATTCCATATCCAGCAGGTAGGCCACATCCAAACGTAGACCGTCGATGTCGAATTCCCGCACCCAGGTGTTCACAGCCTCGAACAGGTGCGCGCGCACGTCCGGATTGCGCAGGTTTAAATGGACCAGGTCGTAGTGACCTTCCCAGGGGGTGTAGGTGAAGGGGTCGCCATAGGGATTGGACTCGCCGAAGCGCAGGCCGTCGAACCAGCCGCAGTAAGCGGAGGCAGCACCCTTCTGTTGCACGTCGCGGAAAGCCCAAAAGTCGCGCCCAACATGGTTGAAGACGCCGTCCAGGATCAGACGAATCCCATTGCTGTGCAATTCTGCGGATAGCTTTTGCAGGTCGCTGTTGCTGCCTAGGCGGCGGTCGACCTGGTAGTAATCGGCTGTGTCGTAGCCGTGTGCGCTGGATTCGAACAAGGGCCCTAAATAGAGCGCGTTCACGCCCAGCGCGCGCATGTGCGGGATCCATTCACTAACCTTGGCTAAACGGTCCTGCGCCGGGCTGGAAAAATCGTTGCGTTCAGGTGCGCCGCAAAAACCCAATGGGTAAATGTGATAAAAAACTGCCTCTTGGGCCCAATGTGTATTTTGTTGATTCATAATTTCTGTCTCCTAAAAAAAATATACATACCGTTAGGTATAGACAATGGATAAAAAAATATAACCCTATGAGAAAATACCGTGCATGAATTGGTGCAGCAAGCTGCGCACAAAATTCTCATCGAGTTCCGAAAAACCGTTCAGTGCCAGCATAACGTAGGTATTGACCATGCCCAGGAAGGAGGCGGCATAAGTGCGCTGGCGGCCCTGCATGTTGCCGTGATCCAGCGCGGCCGCGGCGAACAGGTTCTCCAGCAAGTTTTGCTGGCGTTCGTTGAAGGGCTGCATGGCTTTGAAAGCTTCGCTGTCGTGCGGCGCGAACCACATGGACAGGTAGAAGCGATAGAGGTGCGGTTTTTGACGGCCAAAATTGAAATAGGTTTGCGCCACCTGATAGAGTGTGTCGGTGATGTCGTGCCGGTAATTCGCGGCGCTCTCCAATTGGGCCAGAAAAGGATTGAGCTCTTCCGCCAGCAGGGTATTCAACAACCCACTCTTGCTGCCGAAGTAGTGATACAGGGTCGGTTTGGTAATGCCGGCCGCGTCGCAAATGGTCTGCACACCCACGGCATCATAGCCGTTCAGGGTGAACAGATCCAGGGCGCACTTCAGCAGGTTGTCGCGGTTTTCCATGGAGAATAGTATACCAATCGGTACACTATTTGTCAAGAGCGAATGAGCGAAAATTAGAGGGGTTGAATGTCCAGCTGCTCGATGACCCCATGCATGACCTGGGCGGAATTCTGCAGCGCGGCCGTTTCGCCTTCGTCCAGGTTCAGCTTGAGGATGCGTTCCACGCCGCCTGCGCCGACGATGGCCGGCAGGCTGAGATAAACGTCCTCGATACCATAGAAACCAGGCACCCGGTTGGAGATAGATAGCACAGAGTGCTGGTCGCGCAGGATGCTTTCCACGATGCGCGCCAGGCCGACCCCCACGGCGTAAAAAGTTGCACCTTTGCGTTTGATGATCTCGTAGGCGGCGTTGCGCACGTCGTTGGCCATTTTGACGCGGTCTCCGGCGCTGATCTCGCAGCCCACTTGCTGGCAGAAGTCCAGCAGGGGAATGCCGGCGATGTTGGCCGAGCTCCAAATGGCGACTTCGGAATCGCCGTGTTCGCCCACGATGAAGGCGTGCACGTTGCGCGCGTCCAACGAGAAACGCTGGCTGATCATGGAGCGGAAGCGGGCGGTGTCCAGCACCGTGCCGGAGCCGATCACGCGCTGCGCGGGCAGGCCGGTCAGCTTCCAGGTGGCGTAGCTGAGTACGTCCACCGGGTTGGTGGCGATCAGCAGGATGGCTTCGTTGTTATATTTCAGCACCTGCGGCAGGATTTGCCGGAAGATGGCGATGTTGCGTTTGAGCAGGTCCAGGCGTGTTTCACCCGGGCGCTGGGCCGAACCGGCCGAGATCACTACAATGTTGGCGCCGGCTACATCGGGATAATCCCCGTTCCAAATGCGCACAGGGTTGGAAAGCGGTACGGCGTGGTTGAGGTCCATGACCTCGCCTTCGGTGCGTTCCTTGTCCATATCGATCAGCACGATCTCTCCCGCCAAACCATCCAGCATCAGGGCATACGCGAACGTGGTGCCGACTTTGCCGGCGCCGATGATGGCGATCTTGTGGGTGGTGGAGAGTGCCTCTAATTTATTTGATATTGTCATTTTTCCTTCTTTCTCAGACTTGCCCCCAAAGACTGAATTTCAATTCATTCAAGACCCTCCGGTCTCGTTTTCCCCAATAATATTAGTTAATATTATCATAATAATAATAGATAAATATATACAAAAAAGGAAGCGTTCTCTTAATTAGAACAGCCCTCTGGTTCACCGGTTGTTGTTGTGTACAGAGGGCTGTTGGATTCCGGAATCGTTATGTGGAAAAGATTGCTCAGGCCATCTCGTACTTTTCGGAAGTGATCTGGTGATGCGGAATGTGCAGTGCGCGCAAATTGTCTTCCATGGCGTCGATCATAGGCAGCGGACCGCATATAAAGTAATACAATTCCGCGCGGTTGTCGGGCAGGGTGTTGGCCAGCATATCCCGCGTGATAAAACCGGTTTCGCTTTTTAACTTCTTGGCCGGCACTTCCAGTACGTGCGTGATGGTCAGGTTCAACTGCTTGGCCAACTGGTCGATCTCGGCCTTGAAGGGGATCTTCTCCTCGGAATGGTTGCCGTAGAACAGGAACAGCGGGCGCCGGTCTTTTTGGTCGGCCAGGGTATGCAAGATGCTCATGACCGGCGCGATGCCGATGCCGCCGGCCAGCATGACCATGCCCTTGAGCGTTTTGGGCGAATCCGGGCAGAAGCTGCCGTAAGGGCCGTCCACATACACGGTTTCCCCGCCTTTTAAATCCCCGATGCTATGGGTGAAATCGCCCAGGGCTTTGATGGAAAAGCGCAATTCATCTTTACGGTGAGCGCTGCCGGAGATGGAAAAGGGGTTGCGGTGCAGCGTGAAAGGCGAGCTGTTGATGTTGAGCCAGGCCACCTGTCCGGCGTGGAAATCCAGGCCGGCGTGTCCTTCAGGTTTGAGCACCAGCGTCCAGGTGTCGGCCACTTCGGGAATGACCCGCGCGACCTTGAATGGCCGGCGGCTGAGCTGCCAGGGTTTGATCAGGCGCATATAAAGCGCCATACCGGCCCAGATGACCACTTCGACCAGCCAGGCGATGCGCATAGCAGATGCGTTCATGTAGTAATTGACTTTCAATAAATGGATGACGGCGAACACCACGATGATGAGCGCCAGCAGGTCATGCAGCCCGTGCCAGGCGTTGTAATCCAGCTTCAGCTCCTTGCGCAGCACGGAAGTGATGGCAATCAGGATCAATCCGGCCAGGCCGATCAAACCGGCCTGAGCCCGCCAGGGTGCTGTGAAGGGGTTGATCAGCAGCAAGGTATACGGATTGGTGACCAGCAGGATGACCGGATGCAGGAAGATCAGCAGCACCGATAGCACCGAGAGCAGGTGATGCACGCGGTAGATGCCGTCCAGGTCGAAGACATTCGACAGGAAAGGCAGGCGGGCGGTGGGCAGGAATTGCAGCCCGGCCATGGATAATCCCACGAAACCCAGCATTACGGAAAGGTCGCGCCAGAAGCTGCGTCCGGGCGGCATGGGGAAAAGCAGGAAAACGAACAACGGCAGGAAGATCAACGTAAGGTAGACTACCAAGGCCAGCACGCGTTTGGTTTTTGTATTCATGATTTATCCTTCTGCCTAATCCGGGCGGACCAGCGCGCTCATATCCACGTCGACCACTGCGGCCAGGTCCGCGATGCTGTCATACAGCAGCTGTAGGACGTAGCGGCCGTTGTGTACATACCCGGCGGGATCTTTGGCGCTGAACTGGAAGTTGAAGGCGGCGCGCATCAGGCGCGGGGTGAAACCGGAGAAGCCGTTGGCAAACTGGACTTCATCCTCGCCGGCCTCGCCATCCTGATTGGTGTCAACATACCAATACGGATACTGGTCGGCCCACAGGATGGGCTGGGTGGTTTCAGCGCTGTAAGCCTGCATGGCGCGGTAAAGCACCTCGCGCATGCCTTCGATCTCGTGATAGAGGCCTTCCACCTGGCCGTCGCCGTCGTAGTCGATGCCGTCCACGTACACCTCGCGATAGTCCTGATAACCGGTCACGTTGGAGTGGCAGGCGGCGCACAGGTTGGCCGAATCGTTTTCGTAGTCCGCGCGCATGTGCAGGGAGTGCGGGTCGTGGCACTGGGTGCAGCTTTGCACGCCAGTCGCGTGTTCGAACTGCCCGGCGTAAGCCCGGCCGTCATATTGAAAACCGCCCTCGCCGTCCGCGCCCAGCCAGGTGGCCGCCGCGAAAGCGTAGTGCGGATTGACGAAGCCGGTTTCGGCCATGACTTCGTCGTCGTCGAATCCGGCAACGGCCGCGCTGACAGCCGCGCCGCTGTTGGTGCCGCTATGGCAGGTGGCGCACAGGGCATCGCCGCTGCCCAGGTTGGCCTGGATGCCGGAAGGCAAACTGGCGCTGGTAAGCGCATCGGCCTGCTCGCTGTGGCAGACCTCGCAGGTGATGACGGAATTGACCGCGGCGGGCGCGTCCACGCTCATGGCTGCGCTGCCGTCCTGGCCGATATAGTCGATAAAGCCCGCGCCGCTGTGACATTTGGCGCAGCTAATTGGAACTTCCGCCGGATCATCCTCATTCCAATGAGTGAAGGCCTCGGCAGTGAGATCGGCGTGGGCAGAGCCCCACCAATCCACGCTGACTTCCTGAACCGAACGGGCCTGGTTGGCCTGGGCGCTGACGTAGATGTACCATCCAATCAGCGCGCATGTGATCAGGATTAATGTGATTACAAACGTGCGGTTTTTCATATTTTCTCCTAGGTTGTTAGTTGGACAGCCTGGAAGCTGTATCACAATGGATAAAATTGATAATTATCAAAATACGCTTGTGCGTTCTGATACTTTTATTATACAAGATGGTGGAATAATTTCCGCTTGATCTGGTCGTTATTTGCGTCCTATGGTTATTCTAATCTTCTATAAAATGCTAAACAGAAAATTAGTAGAACGCGCTGATTTAGTTGTGTCATAATTATGGTGGATGATTTCATGAAGAAAAGACACATTATCTTACAGTTAGTTTTAATTTCTTCCATGGCGGCTTGTTCACCTCAGGTGAAGGAGCCGCAGCCCCTGGTGCACAGTGCGACACTCACCCCTACGGTTGGGCCGACGGAAACACCAGCGCCAACCCCCACCAGCACACCTACGCCCACACCCGAGTACACGGCTACCCCGGATTGGCTGCCGATCTTCGACCAGTTCATTGCGGACGTCAAGACCGGTGAGGCCAACCATGTGGTGGGTATTTGGGTGGATAACGTTCTGGCACTGCAGGTGGTTTACCAGCCCTCCAGCAATCCGGGCTACGTCAGCACGGACGATGAGGTGGCTACTTATTTCCTGTACCCCTGGCAAAAGGCCGGCAACCACGGCTTGCTGGCGCATAATTACCTGGCGGGGCGCTATTTCTTCAACCTGAAGGTAGGCGACGTCATCTCGCTGGTGTGGGGAGACGGAAATTACGAGGATTTCGAAATCACGCAGATCAAGGATTTCCAGGCGCTGCAGCCGGATAATCCTTATAGCAATTTCGTCGACCTGAATACCGGGGAACAGCTAACCGTGAATAGCGTGTTCTTGGAAGTGTACATGGGCGACTATCATACCACCCTGCAAACCTGTATCGCGCAGGGCAGCGAAACGGAATGGGGGCGGCAATTTGTGCTTGCGCCGCCTTTATATTAAAAAACTTATGATGATATTTCGTATAATGTAAATAAATTTGTTGGGGAGGGTCCGTGTTTATACAACAATTGATCAAAGCCATTGGCGGGGGTTGGAAGTGGATTGTACTGTGTGTGTTGATTGCGATAGTGATATCGACCGCCATATCCGCGACCACCACGCCCATTTACCGTTCGCAGGCGACCTTTATCATCGCGCCCAATAAGAACCTGCCCAGCAGCCGCGATGTGGTCAGCGCTTTCAGCGCGCTGGATACGCTCAAAATCTTTTCAACTTATGCCGACATTCTCTCCAGCGAGCGCGTCTATACGGAAGCGTTGAAAGCTGTGGACACTGCTTCCATTGACCTGTCGCAATACCGGCGCGCCACCGAGATGAATCCTGAATCCATCATTCTGGCGCTCAACGTGGACGGGCCAAACCCGCAAATCGCGGCGCAGTTGGCCAATGAGATTGGCAAATACGGTATCTATTACATCAATTCCTACTTCACAGTGTTCGAGATTGATTTCCTGGATCAAGCCGTACCCACCAGCCAGCCCATTCAGCCGCGCACCTACCGTAATTTAGGCATCGCGGCCGGCATTGGATTGCTGACCGGCTTATTGATCGTAATCACGCGCGAATTTATGGAGATACCGCTGAACCAGTTCATCCAGCGCTTCTCCCTGGACGCGGAAAGTCTGGCCATTACGCGCCGTTCGCTGGAGAAGACCCTGGCTTTATTAAAGAAGGACACCAAACAATATCCTGTTACGGTGGTCTCGGTAGTAGTAACCAACCTGCCGGAATTCTTCCGGGTGCTGCCCGGCTTTTCCCGCAAGAAAGTAGCTACGGAATTGGTGCGCCGCTTCAAGGATCAACTTAAAGGAAATGATCTGGTGGCGCGCTGGAAGGATGACACTTTCGCGATCATTCTCCCGCATACACCGGAGAAGGGGTCCAACATCGTATCGCAGCGTATCCAAGATGTATTCAGCGCTGCTTTCACTTATGGTGTGGAGGATAGCGAGCAAATTCAGTTGGATCCCAAGGTGGATGCACAGACCGCCGATAGCGAAGAAGAATTGGAAGCGGTTATGAGCAAAATCGACGTATGGGATAAAGAGGAGCACGATTAATCGGACGGGATGCGCAGAATGAAACAAAAATCCTTCCAGTTATTGAGCCTCCTGGCGGCGTTGGCGCTGATTATCTTTTCGCCTGTGCAGGCCGCCGGATTTGAGCAGGCGGAGGCTTCCAGCCTGACGTTGAAATTGTCCGACCTGAAATTCTCAGGTTCGTTAAATTTCGCCGGTCCCTATCAGGAGACCGAAACGGATTTTGCACTGCCGGCAGATTGGTCGTTGAACGCGCCGCTGCAGATGGAACTGCGTTTCCGCAGTGATTTCCAGTCTTTGATGCAGGCTTTCGCAGATACTCCGGAATTGGAAAACACAACCGGTATCAAAGGCACGTTATCGGTCTATTTAAATGAAACCTTGGTCAACACGACCGAAGTAGACACCAGCGCCGAGAACACACTCAGTTTCGAAATCGATCCGCAACTGGCTGCGCCTTACCCGGCGCAAAACCAATTGCGTATCGCCTGGGACGCAGCGGCTGCTTGTGCCTACGGGGTTACCTCCGCGCTGTACCTTGACCCCGATTCGACCCTGCAATTTTCGTATGTGACCCAACAGGTTGAGCTAAGCCTGAGCGATTTTCCGCTGCCTTTCTTCAGCCAAACGGATATCCAGGCGCATACCGTGACATTGCTCATTCCGGCTAATCCGGATGAAAGCAGCCTGTCAGCCTTGCTGTCGGTGGCGGCCGGCCTGGGCCGGCACAGCCAGGGCGCGCTGGATTTCAACGTGATGACCAGCGATAAAATCAGCGCGGCCGAATTGGCCGACGCGCAGCTCATTATCATCGGGCCGCTGGAAACCTGGCGTTCTTATCTGGCGGGCAGCGGGGTATCGGCGGATGCGCTGCAGCTCCCCGCGGGCGCCGGCGCGGAAGATGGACTGCTCATGCTGCTGCCTTCTCCCTGGAACCCGGGCCGGGCAATGCTGCTGGTCAGCGGGCAGGATGTGGTGGGTTTGCAGAAGGCCAGCGCCAGCCTGGCAGCCGCGGATTTCCTGCCGTATGCCAACGGGCAGGCGGCTGTGATCAACCGGTTGGAAAAAGGCAGCACCCAGACCATTATCGACATGAGCCTGACTTCCCTGCGCGCGGATGATAACTTGCTGGCGGAGCAGTTGGGCGACACGACTTTCACCATTCCCTTTAACATGCCCGCGGATGCCAATATCAGCCCGGAAGCCTACATCGAAGCGTATTTCCGGCATTCGCAGTTGATTGATTATTTGCAGTCCAGCCTGACGATCAGCATCAACGGCACCAAGATCGGCAGCATCCGTTTCAGTGACCAGTCAGCCGAGAACGGCCTGGCGCGCATCATCCTGCCGCCGGACATCATCCGGCCGCTGCAGAATACCCTGGAAATCACGACCAGTATTGTGCCGCAGGATTTGTGCGCCGACGAGCGCAGCGGAAATTTCTGGGTATCCGTGCTGGGCGATTCCTACCTGCACCTGCCGCCTGTTTTGGAAGAGGGCGGCGCGCAGGCAGGCGACCTGCTTTTGAACGATTTCCCGCAGGCGCTCCTGACGGATGAACGTTTGTCCACCCTGACCTTTGTGTCCGCCGCGGACGATTGGCAAAGCTGGTTGTACGCCGCCGACCTGGCTTACCGGTTGGGCGCATTCACGGCTTCCGGCCAGCTGCAACCGTCGGCTGCTTTTCTGGAGGGCGATCCGCAAAGCTTGAGCGGACAATCGGTTCTGCTGATTGGGGGCACGGCCAAAATTGCCGCCAGCGCCTGGAACGAAGCTCTGCCGCTGCCGTTTGAAGCGAACGGGGCGCTGCCCTCCTTATCTTTCGAGGGTGTCCAATTCCTGACTGCGGGAGAACAGGGCTTGGGTGTGCTGCAGGTCACACGGCAGCCGGACAGCAACGCGCCCCTATTCTGCCTGGCGGGCAGCTCCGCGGACGGCTTGACCTCGGCTGTCACTGCCGCACTACAGGGGTTGACGAATGAATTATCCTCCTCCGCCAATGTAACGGTTATCGATGGAGAAGGGAACGGCCACGACCTGTTGATCGAAAAACCGGTCAGCACCGCCGAGGACGAGGATGGTACGGCAAAATGGTATGAACGCTTGCTGGGCAAGAACATGGAGAAAGCCAATTTTTATCTGTTGGCCGGTTCGGTCATCCTGACCGCGCTGTATATTTTGTGGATGGCGACTGCCAAACCCAAGCGAAAATAGTCTAAACTGATTTACAGAAAACCGCTCACTTGGTTGTCTCCAAGCGGCGGTTTTTTTTAATAAAGAAAATGAATCCTTTGCGTAAGCTAGACACATATCGCAACTCACCAGTTGGCCGAGATCCTCTTCCCCAAGGGAATGCTTTGCGAACGCGGCCTTCGGCCGCTCAGGATGACATTTCCGGGCAGGCCTTGAAATCCCACGCTTCGCTCTGGACAAGTCCCACGCTTCCCTTCGACACCCCACGCTGCGCTCTGGGCAGGCGCTCAGGACAAGTGCTCTGGGCGGGTGCTCAGGCTTCGACGAGCTCAGCCGGCTTTATATGCTTACGCTTCATCCAGCAGGGTGATGCGCCCGCTGGAGCCGTCCATGCGGATGAGCTGGCCGGTTTTCAGGCGCTGCGTGGCGCGATCCACGCCCACGATGGCGGGAATGCCGTACTCGCGCGCGACCACCGCACCGTGGGTCATCATGCCGCCGGTCTCCATCACCAGGCCGGCCGCGGTCAGGAAGAGCGGCGTCCAGGAAGGGTCGGTGCCCGGGCAGACCATGATCTCACCGGATTGTAATTGTGCCTTGCGCGGGTCCAATACCACGCGCACACGCCCCTGCACGCTGCCGGGTGAGACCGGACTGCCAACCAGACCGCCGGCTCCAGCCTCCTCAGCTTGGATACCCTCGTAGAACGCGCGCCCATTGCTGAGCAGTAGGCGCGGGATCTGGCGGCGGGCCAATTCGCGCCGGCGAACTTCGTGGCGCGCGGCCACAAGCGCGCGCCAATCCCGTTCTTCGCCCCTTGCAAGCGCGCGGATTTCGTTGATGGTCAGAAAGAAGATATCCTCGGCTTGTTCCAACGCACCGGCATCCACAAAATCCTGCCCCGATTCTTCCAACGCGCGGTGCGCGATCCAGAACAGGCGCACGACGAAGAATTTGGGACTCTCGCGCATGCCCATCAGGTTGCGCATGCGACCGGCCAGAAAGCGTGCATAGCACGCGCGGCGACGGCCGCCTCCATTTTGCCCCGCCAATCGGACCAGTTCGTCGATGGCAGATTGGGCTTCCTGCGCGCTGCGTTCGAAGACCACATCCGGCGCCATATCCGGATTTTCAATGGAAAGATATCCATCCAGCATCTCTAACACACGCGTGGGATCTTCACCCCAGCGGCTGCTGCCCATATCGATCTCGCCCAGCCCGCGCCCGGCGTAGACTTTCAGGAATGCGTCGATCTCCTGCGCGGCGGCCGGCGGCAGCTGCCCGGCTGCATACAGGCGGTTCAACTCGGTTGCCTCGTTTTCACGGAAGAGCCGCAATACAGCCGGATCCTGGCGGATGGCCTTGGCAATGCGCCACAAAGCCAGATCCATTTGAGTGGTGGGGTTGTTGGGCATGCCGCGCGTGATCTTCAGTGTCAATTTATCCATATCTGCCTTTTGATCGTCTGTCAGATAGGGTGCGGATTTGTTGCAGATCATCTTGAGCAGGTTCCAGGAAGCCATTCCGGCAGCCACGCCGGAGACAAATAATATAAAGTTGTGGCCCAGATAGCGGTCCAATACGCGCGGCAGCAATTCCACACGCCAGGCCAGCTTTTCGTAGCGGTCGCCTTGCGCTTGGGCGCTCATTTCCTCCATTTTTGCCAGCACCTTTTCCCCGGCCAACACAATGTGCTCCCGGCGTTTGTGCGGTGAGAGCATGTTCTTCAAAACATTGCCGGCCAGCGGCAGGCCGAAGCGCGCCAGTCTCAAGCGCGCAGACAGGCTGACGCCGTCTTTGGCCGGTTTCAAGCGCGGATCGTCCTTGATCTGCGTGACTGCCTGGCCGATGGTGGGCTCGATCTGGTCCAACACATACGGTGTAATCTTGCGCCCCAGCGAATTGGTCAGAATCGGGGTGAAGTTGATCCACAAGCGCTGCCCGGCTTCATATAAGATGGTCTGGCTTTCCTGATCTACCTTAATGTTGAATAGTTCGGCACCGGTGGCGAAAACCAACTTAAGCGTGTCCATACCCAGCGGGGTCAGGGGGGCCAATACACCTTGGATGGCGGCGAAGGAGAACAACACCTTGAGCGGTTCTGCCGGTAAACCCTGCGGCAGCGGGTAAAGCGTGGTGATGGGACGGGCCTGCAGCAGGAAGAGCTGCCCATCCTGAATGGCCCATTCGATATCCTGCGGGATGCCGAAATGTTCAGTAACTTGTTGGCCCAGGCGCGCCAGTTCCAATGCATGCGCATCGGAAATGGCCTGGCTGTCCTTACCGGCGTTGGTCGAAGTCTTCGTTCCACCGCCTTTGACGGATTGGATGACGACTTCCTTGGCGCCCAGCGTCCTGGATAAAATCTTGCTGCTGGTGGTGTCAATTACAAAATGGTCGGGTTCCACCTGGCCGGAGACCAGCGCTTCACCCAGCCCCAGAGTTGCGTCGATGACCGTTTCGGTACGGATGCCGCTGAGCGGGTTGGCGGTGAAGAGCACACCCGAAGCCTGGCTTTCCACCATGGACTGCACGACCACCGCAATGGCGGCCGACAGCTGCGGGATATGGTTATGGCGGCGGTAATCGATGGCGCGCGCGTTCCATAAGCTGGCCCAGCAGCCCTGCACGGCCTCGAACAATGCTTCCTCGCCCTGCACATTGAGATACGTGTCCTGCTGCCCGGCGAAACTGGCCTCGGGCAGGTCTTCGGTGGTGGCGGAGGAGCGCACCGCCACGGCATGATTATCCAGCTTTTGGTATGCCGTGCGAATCTCGGATTTAAGCGTTTCCGGCAGACCGGCTTGGTTGAACAGCGTCTGGATAGCCGCCGCGCAGTTTTCCAGTTGACCCGCACCGGCGGATTCCAGTTGAGCAAGCTCGGCCTGGATGGCCTGGGTTAGTTTGTTTTGTTGGAGATAATCCCGGTAGGCTTGGGTAAGGATAACAAACCCACCGGTGACGTGAAAACCCGCCTGAATCAGGCGGGCCAGATTGGCTCCCTTACCGCCGGCGTTTTCCAAATTGAGGATTTGCGAACCCAGCGGTTGGATGAGGGAATGAGGATCTGAATTGGTAAATTGCATTATTTTGTGTTGCTTTCTAAACAATAAGATTTATAAAATTTATTGTAATCCCGAATTGTATAGGCTTCTTAAGCCCTGATTTAACTCCCCAAAATGTCCAAAATGATCCCTCTCTTAGCCAACTGGCCAGAGTTGAAAGGATTCAGGGCCGGTTACCAGCGCGCTGCTTGCCGTTTAACGGAGCGGCATAAAATGCACAAATCTCTGATTTCTGTTTCATAAAAAACATGTTTTCACCATTGGCAATTGTGTAATACAGATGTATTATGCAGATAATCTAATACGTTTGTGTTAGAAGAATGGTGATCATATGAAAAGGCTTCCCGAAGCAGAATTTCAAGTGATGAAAGCTATCTGGACCTATGAACCCCCAATAACCTCATCCAGGGTAATGAGGTATTTATCGGGAGAAAAAAGCTGGCCTATACAGTCGGTTGTCACATTACTTGGCAGGTTAGTGGAAAAGGGGTTCTTACGTTCGGAGAAAAAAGGTAAGGAAAGATCGTATTATCCACTTGTTTCAAAGGAAGATTATCTCCAATTTGAAACCGGAAATTTTGTAAAGCAATACCATGAAAATTCATTGATCAGTCTGCTATCAGCGTTTTATCACGACAGGGAATTATCTGATGGAGATTTGAACGATTTGCAGGAATGGATAAGGAATTGGAGGTCTGATTAATGCCACGGATATTTTTGGTTGAGGACGATAAGGCAATCGCTAAAAATCTGAACCTTTTGTTGCGCGCGGAGGGATTTACAGTCACCCACGCCTCCACGCGCGAGGAAGCCTTTGACGTGTTAGCCGGGAATAAATTTGATTTGGCGTTGATTGATATTTCCCTGCCTGACGGAAATGGCTTTACGGTCTGCACGGAAATCAAAGAAACGCAAGATATTCCCGTTATCTTTCTGACGGCTTCCGGCGATGAGACGAGTGTTGTTACCGGGTTGAACTTGGGCGCGGACGACTATATCATCAAGCCTTTCCGTCCGCGTGAACTGATCGCACGGATCAGAACCGCCCTGCGAAAAATTGGACGTGCTCCATCAACTTTTGAAATCAGCGGGCTTCACGTTGATACAACCAGCGGTGTCGTAAAAAAGGATGGCAGCGAGGTTTTTCTTTCAGCCCTGGAATACCGTTTGCTGCTGGTGTTCATTAACAACCCAACCAGTATTCTCACCAGAAGCAGACTGCTTGACGAATTGTGGGACGCAGCGGGTGAGTATATCACTGATAATACACTGACCGTGTACATCAAACGCTTGCGGGAAAAAATAGAGGACGACCCGGCAAACCCGCAGATCATCCTGACCGTTCGCGGGACGGGATATCGATTGGGGAATAGTCATGCTTCGGAATAGAGAGATTCGCCAGTTTTCCATTCTATTCTCCATAATGGCTGCCGCTGTTGTGACGCTGGGATTTGCAATCAATACTACGGCAGGTATCCTTGCTCTTGTTTCGGCCGCTGCCTATGGCACTGCGTTTTTTGTGTTTACCAAAGCCCGATACAAAAGCATTGCGCGGCTTTCAGACCAAATCGACCTGGTACTTCATCATGCTGACTGTCTGAATATTGACGAAATGGACGAGGGAGAGCTTTCCATTCTGCACAGCGAGATAACAAAAATGCTGCTGCGTATTCGGGAGCAAAACGACGCGCTGAAAAAAGAAAAAGAACATCTTGCCAATTCGCTGGCCGACATCGCCCACCAGCTCCGCACCCCGCTTACATCCGTAAACCTTATTCTGTCATTGTTGGAGAATAACCCTGAAGAAAATGAACGGAAAGCATTGATACAGGAAACGAAAGAGCTGTTTGTACAGATGGATTGGCTGCTTACTTCCCTGTTGAAAATTTCCCGCCTGGATGCGGGCATTGTGGTATTCCAAAGCGAGCGGATCAATGTAGTCCATTTGATAAACGCCGCGCTTCATCCGTTCCTAATTCCAATGGAACTGCGCAGGATTGATGTGCGGATTGACGCGCCAAAAGGGATAACCATTCAGGGTGATCCAGGCTGGCTTTCGGAAGCTATTCAGAACATCCTTAAAAATTGCATTGAAAGCGCAGGCGAGAACGGGAAGATTGAGATTGTCTGCGGGGATAACCCGCTGTTTACCGAGGTTGCCATCCACGACAGCGGCGCGGGCTTTGAAAAAGAAGACTTACCCCGCCTGTTTACCCGATTCTACCGTGGAAAAAATCCAAGCGCTACGGGGTACGGGATTGGATTGGCGCTCTGCAAGATGATTATCACGCGGCAGGGAGGGACGATTAACGCAAAAAATCACCCGCAAGGCGGAGCAATATTTACCATCCGTTTCCCCAAGTGACGGATCTCTCACCTGAAAGTCACCGAGAAGGGGATTGAAAGCTTTATTATTTGGGCGACTTTCGAAAAAGGAGGCTCACGTAATGGAGCTATTAAAAATTGAAAATTTATGCAAGGTCTACGGCAAGGGCGAAAACAAAATTCCCGCGCTTAACCATGTCTCACTGACAATCGAAAAGGGTGAATTTACCGCAATCATCGGAACCTCCGGGTCTGGTAAATCTACACTGCTGCACATCATCGGCGGCGTAGACGTACCGACCAGCGGGAAAGTGTTTTTAGACGGCCAGGATGTATACGCCCAAAGTAATGAAAAACTCGCCATTTTCCGCAGGCGGCAGGTCGGCCTGATCTACCAGTTTTACAACCTTATTCCCACATTGAATGTGGTGGAAAACATCACCCTGCCTATTCTGATGGATAAGCGGAAGGTCAATGAGGAACGGCTGAATGAGTTGTTGGAACTGCTTGGGCTGCAGGACCGCAAAACGCATTTACCCAACCAGCTTTCCGGCGGTCAGCAGCAGCGTGTTTCCATCGGGCGTGCTTTGATGAATGCCCCAGCGGTCATGCTTGCCGATGAACCCACGGGCAGTTTGGACAGCCAGAATGGACATGAAATCATCAAACTGCTCAAAGAAAGCAATCAAAAATATGGGCAGACGCTGCTCCTTGTCACCCATGATGAAAACATCGCCCTGCAAGCAGAACGCATTATCGGCATTTCAGACGGCAAAGTCGTACGAGACGAGAGGGTGCGGTAGTGAACATTTTCAATAAAATCACGCTGCAAAGCTTGAAAAAAAGCCGCACACGAACGATCGTAACAGTGATCGGGGTGATTCTGTCTGCCGCCATGATTACAGCAGTCGCAACCTTTACCGTCTCCCTGCAGAACTATATGATAAACGGCGCGGTTGTGAAATATGGCAGTTGGCATGTTGAAATCCCGGACGCCGATTCCTCCTTTGTGTTGGAACAGGCAGAGGACAGCCGAGTGGCAAATGTTACAGCGCTGCAGAACATTGGCTATGCCACACTGAATGGCAGCCGAAATCCCGACAAACCCTATCTTTTCATTTCCGGATGGAACGAGGAAGCCCTGGATGCCCTGCCCATCAACCTGCTTTCCGGCAGATTGCCGGAGAACAGCAGCGAGGTTGTGATACCGGCTCATATCGCAGCCAACGGCGGCGTGAAAATTTCGGTGGGCGACACACTCACCCTCCCGGTCGGCAATCGCATGCGCGGCGATCAAAAACTTAGCCAACACGATCCGTATAATGCCGGGGAAGAAATGCTTGTACCCACGACAGAGAAAATATATACGGTTGTGGGCATCTGCCAACGACCGGCAATCGAGGAGTTTGCTGCACCCGGATACACTTTAATCACAATAGAGGAACCAGCCGTGTCGGATAGCCTTACTGCATTTATCACGCTGAAGAACCCCTATCAGGTTCATTCTTATGCAGACAGCGTATCGGACAAGGCCGGCTATGTTTTGAACGATGATGTTCTGCGTTTTATGGGGCTTTCAGGGGAGAAGCTTATTTCGGTGCTCTTGTACACGATTGGCGGTATTTTAATTGCCCTGGTTATGCTCGGCTCGGTGTTCCTGATTCATAATTCATTCAACATTTCCTTGAATGAACGTACACACCAGTTCGGTATCCTCATGTCGGTAGGTGCCACGGAAAAACAGCTGCGTAATTCTGTGCTGTTTGAGGGACTTTGCATCGGTGCAATTGGCATTCCAATTGGAATTTTGGCCGGTATACCCAGTATCCAGTTTGTGCTTTCTCTGGTGGCAAAGAACTTCGCGAATGTCATGTATGATAACGTACCATTGAATTTGGTAGTATCTTTTCCCGCCCTTATTGCTGCAGCGATTATCAGTATGATCACGATCCTGATTTCAGCTTACATTCCGGCAAAGAAGGCCGCTAGCACACCCGTAATGGAGTGCATCCGCCAGACAAACGAGGTCAAGGTGGAAGCAAAAGCGATAAGAACCTCGAAGCTCGCGAAACGTATTTATGGTTTAGAGGAAACCCTGGCGCTAAAAAACTTTAAGAGAAACAAGCGGCGTTACCGCAGCATTATCCTGTCGCTTACATTTAGCGTTGTGTTGTTTGTGTCGGCAAGCTCTTTCGGAACCTATCTAAATCAGGTCGCAGAGAACTCATCTGTGGTAGTTGAAGATTACGATATCTGTCTCTATACGCGGGACATGGATGAAAGCGAGTTGTTCCAGCTTTATGATGAGCTAAAAACCGCCAGCGACGTTACCGTAAGCGCTTATCAGGCACTTTCTACCTATTCCTGCGTGCTCAATACCAATGAGCTGCCAAGCCATTTTTTGGATGAGTACGGCGAACCCATCGGTTATGACGGGGCAAGTGAAACGGTGGAAGTGCAGTTGGATGTTCAATTTGTTGAGGACAGTGTTTATCAGAACCTGCTCGAAAAGCTTGGCTTATCGGCGGAGGAATACAGCGGGCAGGGCCCAAAAATGATCATGGCAGGAATCCTGCCCGGTCATTGGTACACGCAGGACCAGCCTATGGAATTTACGCTGCGCTCCAAGACCGGGGACCAGACGAAAACGATCCTTGCGACCTTTGTGGAAGACTACCCGGATCTGCTGCCCTCGGATCTGGGTGATTGGCCCGGATATTCGCTTCTGCTGATGGCCCCTTACGAGGTAAAACCGCAGTTTGACGCGCTGGGTGCGACTGTAAAGCCTACAAAGCTGGGTATGACCTTCAAGTCAGACAATCCTGGTCAGTCAACAGCTGAAATGCAGACGATGATTGACGGAGCCGGTATTACCGCCGACTATGATCTGTACAACGTCTATAAGATATTAGAGGAAAACCGCAATATTTCCTTCATTGTCAATCTATTCGCAGTCGTTTTTACCGCAATGATCTCACTGATCGCAATTGCGAACGTCTTCAACACGATTTCTACCAATATTAAGCTGCGCAGACGGGAATTTGCTATGCTCCGTTCTGTGGGGATGTCCGACCGGGATTTCAATAAGATGATGCGCTTTGAGTGTGTTCTTTATGGAGCGCAGACGATGCTTTGGGGCCTGCCCCTTTCAGGGCTGCTTTCTTTTCTGATTTATAAGGGTATGTTCATCGGCGGCGGAGAGATTAACTTTGTGTTCCCATGGAGCAGTATGGCCATCAGTGTATTCGGCGTTTTCCTGGTGGTGTTCGTTACAATGCTGTATGCCGTTAGGGAGATAAAAAAAGAAAACATCATCGACGCGCTTCGGGATGACGTGATTTAATTCAAAAATCAGAATTATCTTGATTGCGAGATTAAAGGAAGGCGGTTTTGATTTTCAAAACCGCCTTTTTTGTTTAACACTTTAGTTTGTTGAATGAGTGAAGCGAGAGAAACAAAAAACCACCCGCATAGCGGGTGGTTATGATTTCTGACTGATCGAGATTACTTTGTTAGGCTTACTTCACTGGCATCCTCGATCAATTGTTTGATATATTGCAGGAAGCGCGCGGCCGGGGCGCCGTCAGTCAGGCGGTGGTCGAAGGCCATTGAAAGGGTCATCATCTTGCGAATGACGAGCTGGTTTTCTCGCACCACAGGTTGGGGCGCAATACGCCCGACGCCCAGGATGGCAGCTTCCGGCAGGTTAATGACCGGCGTGAAGCCGTCTACATCGTACATACCCAGGTTGGTGATGGTGAAAGTACCGCCGGAGATATGGTCGGGGTTCGCTTTATTAGCGCGTACCTCATCCACATATTGGCGGAATTCACGCCCGACGGTTTGCAGATCCTTTTGATCGACATCCCGGATGACCGGTACAATCAAACCCTGGTCGGCATCCACGGCGATGCCGATATTGACATCGGCCAGACGCTCAATAGTTTCTCCATTGAGGCGTGCGTTCATATAAGGGAAGCGCCGCAGGGCGATGGCGCAGGCTTTGGCCAGCAGCTCGTTGTAGCCGGGCGCAAACCCCCACTTACTCTCATATTGTTTTTTGAGTTTTTCGCGCAGGGTCACCAATTCGGTAGCGTCCGCTTCCATCAGCAGGGTGACGCGCGCGGTGGTCTGCGCGCTGAGGCCCATGCGCTGAGCAATGACCTTACGCACTCCTGCCAGCGGAATGCTTTCCCCGACCGGCATGGAGGGCAAAGCTGTTGGCGAAGGAGCCTGCGATACTACTTTTTCAGCGGATCGGGCGGCAATGGCAGCTGCCACGTCGTCGCGCGTGATTTCACCGCGCTGCCCGCTGCCTTGAATGCTGCGTAAATCCAGGTTAGCTTCAGCCGCCATGCGTTTGGCTATCGGGCTGGCCTTCACTTCCGTGGAAAGGTAGTTGAGCACGTCGGACTCGGTCACGCGCGTGCCGCTGCCGCCGGTGGGCGTCACCTGGCTGAGATCAACGCCTTTCTCGCTGGCCAAACGGCGCGCACGCGGAGAGGCAAAATTCTTTTCCGCGGGCTGGGCCCGGCCTGGTTGGAATTCGGCTGCCGGACCGCTGATGGATGAGGCGGGGGCGCTTTGCCCGCTCGCGGCTGGCACAGCCGGCTGGGCAGCCTGAAAGGTTTCATCTTGAGCGCCAATCACAGCTACCACAGTCAATACCGGCACCACCTGTCCAATTTCGAAAGGGCCGAAGTGAATATAACCGTCATCAACCGCTTCCACGTTAAAGATAGCTTTGTCGGTTTCCACTTCCAACACTTCCTGGCCCTGCTTGACTTTTTCACCGTCCTGGACTTGCCATTTCAGCAAAGTTACTTCTTCAACGGTCTGTCCCAGCTTGGGAATGAACAGTTCCTCGGCCATTAACGCATCACCTTTCTGCAGGTATCCACAATGCGCTGCACGTTGGGAATAGCCATATCCTCCAGCACTTCGGAGCGCGGAACGGGCACATTAGCGGCTGCCACGCGCTGCATGGGCGCGTCCAGCCAGTCAAAAGCCTGTTCGTTGACCACGGCCATGACCTCATTGATGAAGCTGGTGTTTTCGTAAGCTTCGGTCACACCCACAAAGCGGCCGGTCTTTTTAACCGAGTCGATCAGCGTGTGGGTGTCCAGCGGTTTCAGCGAACGTAGATCGACTACTTCTACGTCAATACCCTCTTTTGCCAAAATCTCGGCCGCGCTGAGTGCGTTCAATACCTGGCGCGAATAGGTCGCGATGGTGATGTCTTTGCCACTGCGTTTGACGTCCGCAGAACCCAACGGGATCAGGTATTCGCCTTCCGGCACGGGGCCTTTGGTTTTGTAGAGCATCTTGTGTTCGATGAATATGACCGGATTGTTGTCCCGGATAGCAGCTTTCAGTAAACCTTTCACGTCGTAGGGCGTAGCCGGCATGACCACATAGATGCCGGGGAAGTGTGTCCATAGTGATTCCAGGCTCTGGGAATGATGCGCGGCGATAGCCCGTCCGGCGCCGCCTTCGGTGCGCACCACCATGGGCACGCTGGTTTTGCCGCCGAACATATAGCGGTTCTTGGCGCCCTGGTTGGCGATCTGGTCCATGCACAGAGGCGAAAAATCCACGTACATAATCTCGGCTACCGGCCGCATACCGGCCATAGCCGCGCCCACGGCTGCGCCGCCGATGGCGGCTTCGGAGATGGGCGTGTCGAGCACGCGCCACCCGCCAAATTCGTTGAACAGGTTGCGCGTGGCGCCATAAGCGCCGCCGTACAAGCCGACGTCCTCTCCCATAATGAAGACGCGCTCGTCGCGCAGCATCTCTTCACGCAGGGCTTCCTGAATCGCTTCGGCGTAGGAAATCTGGCGTAAATTGGGGTCGGTGCGAATTTTTTCGCGCAGCTCCGCTTCCGTTTCCACATCCTTGACCGTGAAAATGGAAGGCGCGTACACGTCCGTTTCCAGCTCGGATGGGTCGGGTGAGGGGGAGCTTTCGCTGTAGGCCATGGCCTTTTTCAGCTTGCTCTTGACCTCGCTATCGATGGCTTCCATTTCTTCATCGCTGAGCATACCTACGGCTTTTAATTCCTGGCTGAGAATCAGAATGGGATCGCGGTCTTTGTAGGCCTGTTCCTCTTCCTTGGTGCGGTAAGCGCGCGGGTCGGAATGGGAATGCCCGAAGTAGCGGTAAGTCTTGGCTTCCACAATGCTGGGGCCTTTCCCCTGGCGGGCGTGCGCGATGGCTTTCTGCACCGCGCCGCGTACAGCCAGCGCATCCATCCCGTCCACCACTTCACCCGGAATACCATAAGCGCAGGCGCGGTCGGCTACATTGGGCAGTTTACTGACCTTGGCGAAAGGTACGGACATGCCGTACAGGTTATTTTCCACCACGAAAACCACCGGCAAATCCCAGATGGATGCCATGTTGAGGGATTCGTGGAAGTTGCCGGAATTGGAAGCGCCGTCCCCCAAGAAACACAAAACCACCTTGTCGCTGCCCTGTAACTTTTGGGCCAGGGCCGCGCCGACGGCAACCGGCAGGTTGCCTGCCACGATGCCGGTGGCACCCAGGTTGCCGTGATCGACGTCCGCGATATGCATGGATCCGCCCTTGCCTTTGCAGTATCCGCCGGACTTGCCCAGCACTTCGGCCATCATTTTGTTGAAGTGTGTCTGTTTTTCTTCGGGTGTTTTGGCGTGTGTATCGCCGTGCGCGTGCGCGTGACCGTGGCCGCGGTGGGTGCTGGTCACCAGGTCGTCTTCGCGCATGGCGGAGATGGCGCCAACTGCAACGGCTTCAGAGCCGGCATACAGGTGTGAGGCGCCTTTCAATAAGTCCCTGCCCAATAAGCTGCTGATATTGTTCTCGAATGCGCGGATCTCCATGATTTGGCGCAAGTAGCCCAGCAGTTGTTCTTTCGTGAGGGCTTGCTCTTCAATGATTGCGGTGGTACTTTCGATGATCTCAGACTTGCTTTTTGTTGCCATTTGGAAAACCTCCAGAAATAAGTTTAGAAAGGTGAACTGCTGCGCCGGCGGATGTAGATTTCATCAACCGCGCAGCGATCGGAAAGACTCAAAAGGAACAGGACCGTGTTGGCAATATCCTCCGGCTGCATAAGCAGGGAGCGGTCCAAATCGGGGCGGGCGGCGGTTACCAGGTCGGTATCTACACCACCCGGATAGATCAGGCTAGCGCGAATGTTATGCGCCTGTGCTTCCACAGCCAGCGATTTGGTCATGCCGGCTACGGCATGTTTGCTGGCGGTATAGGCACTCTGGTTTTCATAGCCCTTAAAACCGACCACGCTGGAAATGTTGATGATGGCGCCTGAATGCTGCGGGATCATCATGCGCATAGCCTGTTGACAGCATAGGTAAGTGCCGCGCACATTGATAGAAAACAGGTGATCCAGGTCGGCGGTTGGAAATTCAGCCAGTTGACCATACAGGCCAATGGCGGCGTTGTTGATTTGGATATCCAACCGGCCGAATTTATCCTCAACGGTTTTAAAGAGTGCCGTGATTTGTTTTTCATCGGACAGGTCGCAGGGTACGGCCAGCGATTTACCGCCGGCCTGGATAATTTCCTGTGATACCGCTTCGATCTGCTCCGGCGTGCGGGCGGCTGTGACAACGGCTGCACCGTTCTTTCCCAGGGCTAACGCGATAGCACGGCCGATTCCACGACCGGCGCCGGTGACAATGGCTACTTTTCCCCTTAATTCAACATTAATTGACATTCATTCACTCCCGGGTTCCGGAACCGATATTTCTTTGACCGGAATATTGGTTTGTATTAACACAGCGCTCTCCAGATACATGATGACGAACTCGATGGATGGATATTGTAAATTACTGGCGCCGATGTAATTATGCCACTCAACCAACTGGTTGATGAGGCAGTTTCTTCCAATTTATTAATAAAAAGGAAGGAATTTAGCAAAACGGTGCGGCGGCAAAAGTTGCGGGATGCCCGGCGCACAGGAATATAGCGCAAATTGTCCTCATTTTTATCCAAACCTTTACCGGAAGCTCTTCGACCGGTCAGCCAAATCAGATGCCGGCAGTTGGCTGTCTTACTATCCGGCCAATACAGCCATAACAAAATTCACAAATGTGAAAACGTCTGCTGTGATTTTACCAAAAGCCCCCGTGTGAAAATCGACAATTTAGCTGTAGAAAGTCATGTCTTTCCACAGGGAGAGGTCGGTTACGCTAGAATATATAATTGCAGATGGATTATGTACAATAAATAACGATATTAATTTTCCAGGAGGAAGCAGTATGAAGCGTATTGGTTTTCTTTTAAAGGTAAAGCCTGACAAAATTGAGGAATATAAAGAAGCGCACCGCGCTGTGTGGCCGGAAATGCAGGAAGCGCTCAGCCGCACCGGCTGGCATAATTATTCACTGTTCATGCGTGAGGATGGCCTGCTGTTTGGCTACTTTGAAACCCCGCAGGATTTTCAAACTGCGCTGGACGGTATGGAGAAAGAAAGCATCAATGAAAAATGGCAAGCGGCAATGGCGCCCTACTTCGAAGCCCTGAATGGGAAACGGGCGGATGAATCCATGCTGGAATTGGAAGAGGTCTTTCATTTAGACTGACCCCCGGAAACAACCAGGAATATTTGGGAAAAGAGGGTGTTGAACCCTCTTTTTTACTTTAATTCCGAAAAATGTGGTCAACCACAAGAATTTTTCAAACTTTCTTCATAAATCCTTCACATTCGCATGAGAAACTGTAGTCAGTTAAATCAACGAAACAAAGGATGTGAAAAATGAACACAAGAAAAACTATTGTCTCAGCAGCAGTTGCATTGACCATTTTACTGGCCTCCAGCGGCGCGGCCTTCGCGCAGAGTGCGGCTGATGAAACCCCTGGTTGGGGCACCGGCGTTGCCATCGATGCATCACTGGACGAATACATGATTCCCGCCATCGCCGAAGTGTTGGGCATGAGCGCAGCCGATGTAGCCGCGCAGTACGATGCCGGCGCCACCTTCACCAGCATCGCGCTGGCCCAGGGTGTGCCCGTGGCCGAGGTCGCTGACCTGTTCGATAGTGTGCGTGCCAAAGCCATCGATATGGCTGTCGCCGACGGCGTGCTGACCGCTGAAGAAGCAGCCTGGCTGCAAAGTGTGCAGCAGGGTGGCAATGCCCGCGGCGCTGCTATGAGCCAGCGCGGCTCCGGCCTGACCGCCTGCGACGGGACCTGCCTGTATGACGGCACGCCGCAGTACCTGAACCAGCGTGTCGGTTCCTCCTACGGTACGATGGGTTCCATGAATTCCATGGGACGCGGCGGCAGACGGTAAGAAGAATTTGTCAAAAGAAAGGTTGCTCCGGGAAACCGGAGCAACCTTTTTTCTTAACCTCCTGTCATGCGCATTTACCTCGAATCTTTTGCGCACGATGATTTTTATTAATCTGGAGGAAATTTAAACCCTTTCTCGAAGACCTTTATACAGGCATCCACAACCGCTGCGTCATAAACTTGACTTTTCTTTTTTACGATCTCGTCTTTGGCTGCTTCAAAGCCTAAAGCCGGCCGGTAGGGCCGGTGCGAGGACATGGCTTCTATGACATCGGCAACCGACAATATCCGAGATTCAATCATGATGTCATTCCCTTTTAGCCCCTGCGGGTATCCGGAACCGTTCATCCGCTCATGATGCTGGTAGATGATTTGAGCAATCGGCCAGGGGAAGTCGATATTTTTCAGCAGATCAAACCCGACCTGCGGGTGGATTTTGACCAAATCGTATTCCAGCGGAGTTAATTTGCCGGGTTTGCTCAGGATTTCAGCCGGGATATGGATTTTCCCCAAATCATGGATAAGACTGGCTATCCTGACACCTTCAATCTTTTCGGATGGAAGCTGCATCTCTTCCCCGATTGCCTCGGCCAGCGTGCTGACCCGCTTCTGGTGCCCGGCGGTATAGGGATCGCGCGTTTCAACAATCAGCGCAATGGTTTGGATAATACCGCTGATGGTATGCTGCAGCTTGGTGGTCAGCTTGGCTTTGTTCCAGGCAGCCGCAAGCTGGTTGGCAAAGGCTGTGACAGCCGGCATATCTTCCGGCGTCAGGTTATTGGACTGCACCAGGAAGATGCCGATTACTTTGTTTTCAGTTACCAGCGGGGTGACCAGGATTTTGGCGCTCCCGAAGTGTTTGGATAATTTCTTGGATACTTTATCGGAAAATCTGGGAAATATCTGGGAGAGAATTTCATCGGACTTATTCACAAAGACCGAGTTTTTCTCCAGCACTGCTTTTTTGAAAGAATCCACCGCTTCAATAGGAACAGGAAATTTTTCGTAGATTACATCGGATATCCCCTTCAATTTGGCTGACGAAATTGCCTCGCAGTCTAAATAAGTTGAAAATGATTTCGCTTGAAGGTCTTCTATGGGAAACAACAAGCAGGTAAGGTCAAGTTTCTGTAGTTCGCAGGCGACGGTGGTAAAAATGTCCAGCGGGGTGAGGGCAGTGGCCATCAATACCGCAGCCTGGTTCAACGCGTTGAGCAGTTGTTCTGAACGTTTCTGTTTGGTAATGTCTTCGGAAATCCCTAACAAGTATTTCGGCTTCCCCTGCTCATCCAGGATGGGGATTTTTTTGGTATGCAGGACCCTTTCGCCTTTGCTTTTGGTATTTATTTTCTCTTCGGGAATATCGATGAAGAGATTATTCTTTAATGTCTTTTTATCATTTTGATAGAATTCTTCCGCTTCGCTTTCCGGGAAAAAGTCAAAATCACTTTTTCCATGCATTTCCGCTTTGGAATACCCTAACAAATCCTCACCGGCTTTGTTAAATCGAACAAAACGCAGGTCTTTGGCGTCTTTTACGAACAGCATGTTGGGGATATTCTCGATGATGCTGTTCAGGAACTTTTCATTTTCCAGCAACGCTTTTTCATTCAGTTTCTGATCGGTCACGTTGCGGATGATGGTTGTGTAACCCAGATCGTTGCCAAGATAGGTAAAGGTCATCTCAACGTCCAATATGCGCTCGTCTTTGGCGCGCAATTGGGTTTCCCAAACACGCTTGAACCCTTTCTCCCGGGTTTCTTTCAAAACGTCCTTTACATCCTGTAATTTCCCTTTAGGGACCATATCTTCAATCGACTTGCCAATGCGTTCCTCCCGTGAATAGCCGAAGATTTCTGTGGCACCTATACTCCAGTCTGTGATCAGCTCGTTTTCATCGATGGAGACGATGGCGTCAATTGAGGTTTCCACCAGGGTGCGATAGCGCCGTTCGGATTGTTGGATTTCATGAAAGAAGCGTGAACGGTCTATGGCGATCGCCAGATTATTCGCCAGCGTTGCCATATCACGTGCGAATTTCTGGTCAAAAGCATCGATTTCCTTACTCAGAATACATAAAACACCTATCAAGCGTTCTTTGCAAACCATTGGAAAAAAAACGGCCGAGCGGATGTCGTTGTTTGCTTTAATCCAACGCGGGTCATTATCGGTATCATTGATAATCAACAATTCGCGAGTTTTCCCCACCAAACCGATCAAACCGCGCTCTTCACCCAGATGAAAGGTAAAGATCTTTTGATATTTCTCTAAATCTTCATCGGGAAAACCCACTAAGGCTTGTAAATAAAATTCCTGTTTGGCTTCGTTGTATTCAAAATAATTAACAAGATAACTGTCCAAAACATTTACGACTTTATTAAGGATATTAGTTACAAAATCCTGCTCAGGCATCATGGATGTCAGGTCGACGCTGGCCAGGAATAAGGCGGATAAGCGCTGGTTTACTCTTTCCAGCTCCAGCATCTTATCTTCCATTTTACGGATCAACGCTTCGTTATATTTCTTGTAATAAACTGTTTCTTGTTCAAGCGCGGGCTGTGTCTCGTAAGCTTTTCCTTTTTTCTCCTGCTGCATGAGAACTTCTTTTACCTCTTTGACCAGTACGTTCGGCTCGGCCGGTTTACGGATAAAACGCTCCGCGCCCAAGCTGAGTGCGAAATCCTCATCCCGGGCGTCGGTATAGGTTGCGGTGTAAAAAATGAATGGGATATTCTTCAATTTGTCGTCACTTTTCCATTGACGGCAAAAGGTAAATCCGTCCATGCCCGGCATCAGGATATCCGATATAACTAAATCAGGCAGGTCTGAATCTGCGGCCTCCAATGCTTTAATGCCATTCTTTACCAGGGATACTTTAAAACCGTTTCCTTCAAAAATGACCTTTAGAAGGTAAAGGTTCTCGTCATTGTCATCCACTACCAGTATATGCTTCATGTCGTTATATCTCCGGATGAGGAAGGGCCGGATAGATATTGTTCAATATTGGTCATGAAGGTATCCGGATTAATCGGTTTGGTGATGTAATCCGAACAGCCCGCTTCCAACGCTTTTTCTCGATCTCCCGGCATAGCGTAAGAAGTGATGGCAATGATTGGGATGGCATCTCCCAGGATTTTTCGCAGCTTTTTGGCAACCTCATATCCGTTCATAATGGGCAATTGAATGTCCAACAAAATGAGATCGGGGCGATTGTTTTTGGCAATGTCAATACCTGCCTGGCCATTGTGTGCCGGGATGACGGTATAGCCGAATTTTTCAAGGATAAAGGTGACCAGATAAAGGTTTTGTTCATTGTCTTCAATTATTAATATGTTGGATTTCATTGTCCTACTCCTGTTTATCAAGCGGCAAGCTAAATGTAAATGTGCTGCCTTTACCCCACTCACTAGCTACACTGATTTCACCCCCCAGTTTCTCAACCAATCGGCTGCAAATGGCCAATCCAAGCCCGGTTCCTTCATATTGGCGAGACAGTCCAGTGTTAACCTGTTGGAAAGGCTTGAACAAGAGTCTCAGGTCTTCATCTTTAATGCCAATACCGGTATCGGTTATGTGGATTTCAACAAAGGAATCATGCACTTCGCTTTTTAGCAGAACCTCACCCTGATCGGTGAATTTGATGGCATTGTTCAGCAAGTTGATCAGGATTTGCTCCACACGGCGGCGGTCACTTGAAATTTGCCCTACTTCCGGACTGATTTCCATTCGCAGCGGTAAATTCTTGCGTTCTGCCAGCGGGGTGACCGAATGAACCACTTTTTCAATCAAGGCGTGCAAATCGAATTGCTCGATAAAGATATTCATCTGCTCGGCTTCGATCTTGGAAATATCCAGCACGTCGTTGATCAATTCAAGCAGGTGTTTGGCACTGTTCTGCACCATATTCAGCTGCTTGGTTTGTTCAGTGTTCAAATCACCTACCATTCCCTGCAGCAGGATGCCGGTAAAACCGATGATGGAATTGAGCGGTGTACGTAATTCATGCGACATACTGGCCAGGAAGGCGGATTTCAACCGGTCGGCTTCCTGCGCCTTTTCGTATAAACGCGCGTTTTGAATGGCACTGGAAGCTTGACTGGCCAGCATGCTGATTAAATCGAGGTCTTCATTTGTAAAAATTCTGCGGCCCTTCTTTTTAATCACGGCCAGTGCTCCGATGATCTGATCGGAAATTTCCAGCGGGGCGATGGCGACAGACTTGAACTTTTCGCGCTCGGCATGGATCAGCGCCTTGCCCTGGAGCCTTTCGTCTTTCAGAATATCCTGCGATAGAATGTCGGACTTTTCCTGCAGGACCAGGTCGAAGATGCATTCCCGAAATTCTTCGAAGGATTGCTCTTTTAGGTCCGCATCCGAATAGCCGCAGCCCATCACATTGATAAGCTGGTAACTTTCCGGATCGACAAGTTGGATGATACTGCGGTCCGCGTTTACGATTTCGGCGGCGCTATCCGTAATGCGCTGCAGGGTCGTGTCCAGGTCCAGTGTGGAGGTAATGTCCTTGCCGATTTGATAGAGTGCCTCCAATTCGTTTGCCCGGCGGTGGATTTCTTTGGTGGCGTCTTCAATTTGCCGCTTCAGCTCGGTGGCGTGATTTTGCACCTGTTCATGCAGCTGTGCATTATCAATGGCGATTGCGGCGTGTTTGGCGAAGGTGCTAAGCGTACGGATATGTTCTTCCGTGTAAAAGTTTGCCTTAGCGGAATCTACATTCAGGAAACCAATGACCCTGTCTTGAATGATGATAGGCGCTCCGGCATAAGAGCGCAGGAATTCCTGCCCCTTTATCTTTACCCACCCATTGAAGTTCGCGGCATCGGCCACAATGATTGGCTTCTTTTGCTCATAAATCCGTTTCAAACTGGGTATATCCGCAATCTTGAAGGTAGTCCTCGCCATCAAAGAAGCAAGCTTATATTGGCTGTACCCCCTGGAGCGCGTGATATAGGCTGTATCACCCTTGATGAGCATGACATTGGCAGAATCGTTGGGAATTACCTGGCTGACTTGTTCAAGAATGCGATCCAGCACTTCATTCAGGTTGAGTGTTGAACCCAGCAGGGCATTGGCCTTGCCCAACGCATTGGCCAAATCCCGTTCCTGCTGCAGCACTTTTTCCACCTGACCGCGTTTCGTTACCATCTCATTGAAAGCAAACCCCAATTTTCCGATCTCGTCATCGGATTGGATTGCCACCCGTTGATCAAGGTTGCCTGAGTCGACGATGTATTGAGTTACCTCGTTTAGTTTATTTAATGGCGAGGAAACAAAAGTTGCCAATCCGAAACTGGAAAGCACGCCAAAAAGGATAAGCGTGAGGAATAGGCTGAACAGAGGCGGAAAAGCGGCCTGGGATTTTACTTCATTATTGATCGCGGTAATTGGGATAATGGCCGCGATTTTCCAACCCAACTGGGGAGATGTGTAATAAATACAGTAATTTCTCCCGTACGTAAAGATTCCATGGTCCTCATTCATGAATTCCACGGAGGATTCACCAAGCATGGTTTGAACATTTTTAAAGAGAAGCTGTGAATTTTTGTTAGCCAAAATGGCTCCCTGCTCGTTCACAAGCAGCAGTTGGCCGGAGTGACCCACGTCGAAACCGGAGATATATTCGGTCAGATTGGTCAAGGTGACATCCGCTCCGACAACTCCGTAAACTTCCCCGGTTAGATCTACCAAAGCGGTTACAATGCCAACGTTAATATCACTGGTGGTTAACGATTGGTAAGGTTCAGTGATCATGACTGTTCCGGGATTCTCTTTCGCGAGAATATACCAGGGACGGTCACGGGGGTCGTATTGAGTCGGTTCATTTCTGGGGTGAGAACGGACAAAGCTGCCATTTTCGCGACCCATATAGACGGAGTTGACGTACGGGTGGGTGGTCCTGTAGGAATTCAGGATCTCTATGATATTTTGTTCGACGTCGCCGATATGGTATTCAAAAGTCTCTTCGTCAGCTTCCAAGAAATTGGTAAAGTCATGGTCTTCCCGAGTGCGAATGATTTCGTTCTCGGATAAAGCCAGTACATTATTTTTTACTTCGGTGATGAAATTGGTCAGGCTAAAATCCAGAAGCGCGAGTTGGCTATCAACGCTGGTTTGGATAGTCTCCAACTGCTTGCCTTTATAAGTAAAAAACATCCAGACACCCATTAGAAGCAGCACAATCGTGCCGATTACTAAATACATGATTAGTAATTTTCTTCGAAGTGTCATAACACTTACCCTAGAAAAACAATCGATATTATGAGAAAGAGACCTATAAATAGAAAAAAGGAGGATGATATTTATTGTGTCGGTTTTCTATACAAATTAATTATATACCTAGGGTTTATAAACCGTTTCCGAATAGCGCAGGCCGCCAGATATCCTAAAAATTAACCTTGATAAAAACACAGCGGTAAAATAACCGGATGATGTCACACAAACAAACTACTCTTTGGAAAGTATTGGCCCTGGTTCTATTCAGTACCGCGATGGGACTACTGGAGGCTATCGTTGTGGTGTACTTACGCCGGCTTTATTACCCGGAAGGATTTACCTTCCCGCTGGCAACCATGTCAACGGATATATACCTTACCGAACTGCTGCGCGAAGTCGCAACCATTGTGATGCTGGTCAGCATCAGCGCCGCGGTGGGGAGAAGTTATTATGAACGGCTGGCTTATTTCCTGATGAACTTTGCGGTTTGGGATATCTTCTACTACGTGTTCCTAAAAGTATTGCTGGATTGGCCGGCCACACTGCTGGATTGGGATATCCTGTTCCTCATTCCCATTACCTGGATTGGGCCGGTGCTGGCACCGGTGTTGTGCTCGCTGGTGATGTTGGGAATGACGGCGCTGATCTTACGGTTCGAGGATGCCGGAAAGCTGCTGCCATTCAGCCGGATGGAATGGAGCGGTATTCTGGGCGGCTCCGTGATTATCTTCGCGACTTTCATTCGAGATTACGCTCTTTTGATTTCCGCCAGCGGCCTGCTTTCGACACCGAAATCACAACAGGCATTGGCCGTTTTTCAGCAATTTTCCGCAGCCTACATCCCGCAAACATATGCCTGGGGCTGGTTCTCACTGGGTTTGGGAGTGATTGTGTTCAGCGTCCTACATTGGTCGAGGCGCGTTGGAAAAGCTTAATGCGCTGTATCGGGTTCCACATGAAAAAAAGATGGCCGGCAGAAAATGCCGGCCGTCTTTTAATTTACGGATACTCCTCATATAAAATAGAGTTAGCGGAAATAAGAACCGGTGAGGAATAATTCCCGGAAATTATTTGACACCAACCGCAGATAATCATATAATAAAAATGCACAAGCATTCATAAAAGCACAAATGTTCATTTATGTGCTGAGGAGAAAAAATGCCACGCAACAAGTCTGTCGATTACCGTCTACTTCTCAAGGTTAGTAAATATTACTACGAGAAACAGTTGACCCAGCAGGAAATCAGCGAACGCTTGAACCTGTCCCGTCCGAAAGTATCGCGGCTGCTGAAACAGGCAGAGGAGATCGGCATTGTCAAGATCAGCATCATTCCCCAGCCCGGCATTCACACCGATCTGGAAGACGCCCTGGAGCGCACCTATGGTTTAAAGGAAGCCGTGGTGGTGGAGGTGAGCGACCCCAATTCCCAATACGCGGTTTCGCGTGAAGTTGGCGCGGCCGCGGCGGATTATTTCTCTCAATCGGTCAGCAACCCCAGCGTCATCGGTATTTCCTGGGGAACCACGCTGCAGGCCATGGTAGACGCGTTGCGCTCCCAGGATTTCCGGGAATCGCAGGTGGTCCAATTAATTGGCGGATTGGGTAAACCGGAATCAGAAGCGCATGCTACTTATATTTTGCGGCGCCTGGTGGAAAAGACCGGCGCGCAGCTCTCCATTCTGAATGTGCCCGGTATTGTGGATAACACCGCGGTAAAGATAGCTTTGATGAGCGACTCACACCTGAAAGAAGTCTTCAACTATTTTGAAAATATCGATGTGGCATTTGTGGGCGTGGGTACACCCACGCCTGATTCCGTGGTCATGCGCGACGGTACCATTCTGACCCAAGACCAGCTCGAATACCTTTTAAGCCAGGGGGCGGTGGGCGATATCTGCCTGCGCTTTTTCGATGAGCGGGGCAACATCATTCATTCAGAAATCGACGAGCGGGTGTTGGGCATCACCCTGGAACAGATTCAGAAGATCGACCGGGTGGTGGGCGTTACCGGCGGGCCTTTCAAGGACAAGGCTATCCGCGCAGCGCTGCTGGGCAAGCTGGTCAACGTGTTGATCACCGATCACCTCAGCGCGAAAAAATTATTAAAGGAAGCGTAATTTAATGGATCAAGCTGAAATTATCAACGAAGCCAAACAAGTAATTCAGAAAGAAGCCGATGGCGTCCTGACCTTGTTGGACCAAATCGACGAACATTTCGTAGAAGCCACACAAGCGCTGCTGGAATGTAAAGGCCACGTATTGGTCAGCGGTTCCGGCACCTCGCACGCAGTCGCGCGCCGCATGGCGCACCTGCTGAGCTGCTGCGGCACGCCGGCCCTGCCGCTGGACGCGGGCGACAGCCAGCATGGACTTTCCGGCGCAATCATGGCCAACGACATCCTGATTGCCCTGTCCAAAGGCGGCCGCACGGCTGAGGTCATTTCGCTGGCGAAGGTTGCCAAAGAACGCGGCGCGAGCGTGATTGCCATTACCGAAAAACCGGACTCGGAATTGGGCAAGTTGAGCGACATCGTGCTCAAGATTGCCGCCCCGGCGGACGTTGACCCGTACGGCATGGTCGCCACGGGCAGCTCGCTGTTCAACTGCGCTTTCGGCGACGCGCTGTGCGTGGTGCTGTTGAAGCTGCGCGGATACAGCGTGGAACAGTTTGGCAAGACCCACCCCGGCGGCGCGGTCGGCAAGAAACTGGAAGACTTGAACATACTCTAGCAATCCCTATTGAAAAGGAAGAATCCATGAAATCAGCATATCTGATCGATGTAAAGAAGTTTGAACTGCGCCAGGAGCCGGAGCCGAAAGCCGGCCCCAGAGATATTGTCCTGGACATCCATGCCTGCGGTGTATGCGGTTCGGACCTGCGCCGCTGGCGCGAAGGCCCCGGCGGAACACCGGTTGTGCCCGGCCACGAAATTACCGGTATTGTTAGCCAGGTTGGTGCGGAAGTAACGACCTATAAATTGGGCGAGCGCATTGCCGTGGCTCCCGACATTCACTGCGGTGAATGCTACTATTGCAAGCACGCACAATATAACCTGTGCGATTCACTGCATTTCCTGGGCATCACCCCCGGTTACCCGGGCGGCTTTGCCGAAAAGATTCTGTTGACCGATGAAGTACTGCGCCTGGGTGTGGTGCACAAGATCCCCGAAGGGCTTTCTATGGACGACGCGGCTGTTTCCGAGCCATGCAGCTCCGTGCTGGCCTGCCACGACCGCATCCATACCAGCATCGACGACCTGGTGGTGGTGATGGGCGCCGGCCCGATCGGCTGCATCCACACTGCCGTAGCGCATGCCCGCGGCGCGCGCGTGGTCATCTCCGAGCCCAGCGACATCCGCCGCAAACTGGCGGAAAGTTTCAACCCGGAATTGATCGTCAATCCCTTTGAAGAAGACCTGGGTGAAGCGGTGCGTAAACTGACCGACGGCCGCGGCGCGGATATTGTCATTTGCGCCAACCCGGTTCCGGCCACGCAAACGCAAGCGGTTGAAATTGTGCGCAAGCGCGGCAAGATTATGCTGTTCGGCGGATTGCCCAAAGACAACCACATGGTTCCCTTTGACGGCAACCGCATTCATTACAACGAAATTGAAGTGATGGGAACATTCTCCTACCATCCCACTTATCACGCTCTGGCTCTGGAAGCATTACAGCGCGGCATTATCCCGGCAGATAAATTGATCACAGCCAAGATGTCTTTGGATGAGGTCCAAAAAGGATTTGAGACTGCCGCCGGCGGAGAAGCACTGAAAGTCATTATCAACCCCTAGGAGCAATGTTTCATGATTGGTTTAAACGAGGAATTAAAGTTACGAGAAGCACAAGGTAATCCGGTTGTAGTCGGTTTGATTGGCGCCGGTCAGATGGGCACGGATATCGTGGCCGAGACCAGCATGATGAAGGGTCTGGACGTGCGCATCATCGCGGACGTCAACCTGGAACGGGCAAAAGAAGCTTTCAAGATCGCCCTCATGGAAGGCGAGGTTGTGGTGGCTGAAACCGCCGAAGCGGCCGACAAGGCTTTAGCTTCCGGCAAGCTGGTGGCCGTGGGCGACTACCGCATCCTGACGGACGTCAAGAACATCGACGTGGTTATCGAAGCCACAGGCGTGCCGGAAATCGGCACGCGCGCCGCGCTGCGCAGTGTGCGCAACGGCCATGACCTGGCTATGATGAACGTGGAAACCGACATTACGGTCGGCCCGCTGCTGCGCTTTTACACGGAGAAAAAAGGACAGGTCTACGCGTTAGCCGCCGGCGATGAACCGGCCGCCTGCAAGGAACTGTATGATTTCGCCGACGCCATCGGCTTCACTGTCGTGGCTGCCGGCAAGGGCAAAAATAACCCGCTGGACCGTCACGGCACGCCGGAAGACCCGGCCATTCAAAAGGAAGCTGCACGGCGCGGGCTGAGCCCCAATATGCTGATCGAATTTATCGACGGCTCCAAGACCATGATCGAAATGGCGGCTGTTTCCAACGCCACCGGCCTGGTGCCGGACGTGCGCGGCATGCACGGCCCCCAGACCGACCGCGATCACCTGCACCAGACTTTCGCGTTGAAGGAAGACGGTGGTATCCTGGACAAGATGGGTGTGGTAGATTTCGGCGTTGGCCGTGTGGCCCCCGGCGTGTTCTTGATTGTGCGTACCGACCACCCGCGCCTGCGCGAGGCCATGATCCTGCGCGACATGGGGGATGGCCCGTATTACACGCTCTTCCGCCCCTTCCACCTGTGCAGCATCGAAGTGCCGTTGACCTGCGCCATGATTGCGCTGCGTAAGAAATCCAATATGGTTCCTTTGGACCACCTGGTTTCGGAAGTGTTCGCGGTTGCCAAGAAGGACCTCAAACCCGGCGACGAGCTGGATGCCATCGGCGGCGTGTGCTATTACAGCCTGATCGATACCTACGATACTTCGCGCAAAGAAAACCTGCTGCCCATCGGCCTGGCCAAGGGCGCGGTGGTCAAACGCGAGATCAAGATGGACGATCCCATCACTATGGATGACGTGGACGTGAAGCACGCCAACGTTTATAAACTGTGGGATTTGCAGAATCAATGGATGTCCGGCGCGATTGACGATGAAGAAGCCTTCCGTCTGGTCGACGCGCTTGAATGCTAAGGAAATTTAAGCTATGGCTCTGATTGGGTTAGACATTGGCACAACCGGCAGCAAGGCGCATGTCTTCAGCGACGACCTGAAGCTGCTGGCCAGCGCCAGCCGCGAGTACGCGGTGGACATTCCGCACCCCATGTGGGCGGAACAGGACGCCGAAAAAGTGTGGACGCTGGCGAAAGAGTGCCTGCGCGAAGCGATTGCCAAGGCTGGTATATACCAGGCCGCGGCCATCAGCTTTTCCGTGCAGGGCGAAGCGGTCGCGCCGGTGGATGCGCAGGGCCGCGCGCTGCGGCCCATGATCCTGGGCATGGACACGCGCACCGGCAAAGAGAATGAGTGGCTGAAAGAGAAATTCGGCGCGCGCGAACTCTTTAATATGACCGGCATGCCCGCCAATGTCAATAACACACTGCCCAAATTGCTGTGGCTGAAAAACAACGAACCCGCGCTTTGGAAAGAAGCGCACCAATTTTTACTGTACGAGGATTTCATCATCAAAAAGATGACCGGCAAAGCGGCCATCAGTAAGTGCCTGGCCTCGCGCACGCAAGTGTACGACCTTGAAAAGGACGCCTGGTCAACCCCCATCCTGGACGTGATCGGCCTGGAGCCGGAGCGTCTGGCCCAAGTGGCGCCTTCGGGCGCCAACGCTGGGCAGATGGACGCGGCGCTGAGCCGCGAACTGGGCCTGAAGAATCAGCCCATCGTGGCGGTCGGCGGACACGACCAGGCCTGCGGCGCGCTGGGATCGGGGCTGACCAAACCCGGGCTGGCCATGGTCTCCACCGGCACCGCTGAAGTGGTGGAAGTGGCCCTGGCAACCCCGCACCTGAACGACGACCTGTACGCGGGCAATATGTCCGTATACCTGCACACTTTCCCCGGACTTTACGTGGTCATGACGCTCAACCAGAGCGGCGGCTTTGTGCTGCGCTGGTTCCGCGATACCTTCTGCCAGTCCGAAATGACAGCCGCCCAGCAGGGCGGCGGAGACGCCTACGACCTGTCACTGCAAGGCGCCGGTGCCGGCCCGTCTCCCGTCATGCTGCTGCCGCACTTCTCTGGCTCTGGCACGCCCACGTTCGATATCGCCTCCAAGGGCGCGCTGGTGGGCCTGACCTTCGGCACGACCAAGGCGGATGTGGCCAAAGCTATCCTGGATGGGCTGACATTGGAACTGCGCTTGAATTTGGAGATTCTGCAGAAAGGCGGCATCGTCATCGACGAGCTGCGCGCCATCGGCGGCGGAGCCAAGTCGGAACTGTGGCTGCAATTGAAAGCCGATGTGACCGGCATCCCGGTGGCGGCGCCGGAAGTGACCGAAGCGGCCGGCATGGGCGCGGCCATCCTGGCCGGCGTGGCGGCGGGCGTCTTCAGCGACCCGACCGCGGCTGTCAATGACCATATGCGGATCAAGAAAGTTTACCGACCCAACCCTGAAATCCAAGCGCTCTACGATGAACGCTATGAACTGTACCAAGAGTTATATCCTGCAGTTAGGGAAATCAACCACAAACTTTAAAAGAGGTGAATGTATGAAGAAAAAAATGACCATAGCTGTTATGTACGGAAACCGCGATTTCTTCCCGGATGAATTGGTTCTGGAAGCGCGCAAGGATATTGAAGAATTGTTTGCGGAGTTCGACCTGAACATGGTTGCGCTGCCGGCGACTGCTTCTAAAAACGGTTCGGTGGAAACCTGGGCGCATTCCAAAGCTTGCGCGGAACTTTTCAAGAACCACCGCGAGGAAATTGAAGGTGTACTGATCTGCATGCCCAACTTCAGCGATGAAAAAGGCGTGGTTGATACCCTGAAATTGTCCCAGCTGAATGTGCCGGTCCTGGTGCAAGCCTATCCGGATGATCCGGTGGATCTGCCTATTGAGCGCCGCCGTGATAGCTTCTGCGGTAAGATTTCCATCTGCAATAACCTGCGCCAGTACGGTTTCAAATACACCTTGACCAGCGAACATACTTCGCACCCCAAGTCGGAAAGCTTTAAGAAAGACTTTGCCAACTTCCTGGGCGTCTGCCGGGTAGTGAATGGTCTGCGCACGCTGCGCGTGGGCGCCGTAGGCGCGCGCCCGCTGGCTTTCAACACCGTGCGCTTCAGTGAAAAATTGCTGGAGCATTACGGCATCAGCGTCAAAACCATTGACCTGTCCGAATTAATCGGCCAGACCATGCGTATGAAAGATGACCGTAAGGAAGTCAAAGCCAAGCTGGATGAGATCAACGGCTACATCCCCACCAAAGGCATTCCCAACGACCCGATCGTGCGCATGGCCAAGTTCGCCGTCGCGTTGGAAGAGTGGATGGATTTCCAGGATATTACTGCCACCGCGCTGCAATGCTGGGATTCCATTCAGCAGAATTTGGGCATCAACCCCTGCACGCTGATGAGCATGATGAGCGACAAACTGCTGCCCTCCGCCTGCGAAGTGGACGTGACCGGCGCGGTTTCCATGTACGCCCTCACTATGGCGACAGAAAAACCGGCTGCGTTAATGGATTGGAACAACAACTATGGCGATGATGCCAACAAGTGCGTGTTCTTCCACTGCGGCAACTGGCCGAAATCGCTCTATCCGGATGCCACCATGCGCAACGCTGAGATCCTGGCGACCACGCTTGGTGAAGAGAACACCTACGGCGCCATCAACGGCCGCGTTCCCGCCGGGCCGATGAGCTTCGCGCGCATCTCCACCGACGACGTGGACGGCGTGATCCGCGCTTACACCGGCGACGGCATCTTCACCGACGACAAACTGGAAACCTTTGGCAGCCGCGCGGTGGTGCAGGTGCCCGAATTGCAAAAACTGATGAAGTACATCTGCCGCAACGGTTTTGAACATCACGCCGCTTTCACCAATGTACACGCGGCTGAGATCATCAACGAAGCCTTCAGCAATTACATGGGCTGGGAGACTTATTACCATCAAGGATAGATAAAACCATGGAAAATACGCCAGTCAAGATTTTCCTGAACGACGGCAGCATCACCGCCTGCAAGCAGAAAGTGGCTGAGAACGGAAGTCTTTCCGCCAGCACTTTCCGCTACGCATCCGGAGTAGCCGCGCTGGAAATCCGTAACGCTAAAGGGCATTTCATCAGCCTGCCTTTCCATGGTCAACAAATCTGGGACGCCGCCTTCAATGGGCGGCGTTTGACCATGCACTCGCCGGTGCGCGAACCGCTGCCGACGCGCGAATTCCTCGCGAATATGGGCGCGTTCCTGTTCCACTGCGGCATGTCGGCTATGGGTTCGCCCGGCCCACAGGACACGCATCCGTTGCACGGCGAGCTGGTCAATGCCGCTTACCTGAGCGCTTACCTGGACGCGGGCGAGGACGAGTACGGCCGCTTCATCGGCGTGGGAGGGGAGTACAACCACGCCATGGCTTTCGGCATCCACTACACCGCGCAGCCATATGTGCGGCTGTACGAGGATGAAACGCTCATGCACATTTCCATGCGAGTCAAGAACCTGAACAAGACCCCTATGGAATACATGTATCTGGCGCACATCAACTTCCTGCCGGTGGACCAGGGCCGCTTTGTGTATTCGGCCGACCCGGCCAATGGCCAGGTGCGCGTGCGCGAGAACCTGCCGCCGTCCATGAGTCCCTCACCGGAGCTGGTGGCTTACGTCAAAGAACTGATCGACCATCCTGAAAAGCATCATGTGCTCGATCCCAATCTGCCGTATGACCCCGAGATCGTGTTCCTGATCGATTATCAGGCCGATGCGCAGGGTTGGGCGCACGCCTTGCACATCCATCCGGACGGCAGCGCCGATTACGTCAGCCACAAACCCGCGCAGTTGGACACCGGCATCCGTTGGATCTGCCGCACGCCCAACCAGGAAGCGCTGGGCATGGAGGCTGGAACGGCTGGCCCGGAAGGCTACACCGCCGAAAAGAAAAAGGGCAAGGTGAAAGTGCTGGCGCCCGGCGCGGAATTTGTATGCGAATATAAAGCCGGTTTAGTGGATGCGGGCCAGGTGCCCGGAATCGAAAAGAAGATCAACGATATTCTGGCTTGATCGAGGAGCCCGGAATCATCGCAGCCGCGGTTTTCCGAGAGGAGAACCGCGGCATCTCCTCAGTTGAGCTGGTTATCATTTCAAGGAAGATGCATGGAAGATTTAGGCGAAAGAATACGGAAAGATGCAGCACTTAAAAGGAAGATAGTCCGCGAATACTTGCAGCGCAATGGCCTGGACGGATTGCTGATCAGTACGCGCGAACATTTCGCCTGGGTGACCGGCGGCGGCGACAGCCACGTGGTTTTTAATTCCAATGTGGGTTTTGGCACGCTGGTCATCACGCGCGACCAGGCTTACCTGGTGGCGCAATCCATGGACGCCCAGCGCCTGCTGGCCGAACAAGCGGACGGGCAGGATTACGAGTTGGTGGTCATGCGCTGGTACGACGGCGACGTGCGCCAAAAAGCGCTGGAATTGGCCGGCAAACAGGTTGCTTCGGATACGGATTTCCCCGGTACGGTCAATGTATACAACGATCTGGTGGATCTGCACTATCCGTTGAGCGAGCTGGAAATGGAACGCACGCGCTGGCTGGCGGCGGAAACCGACCGCCTGTACACACGCTTTGCGGAAACCGTCCAGCCGGGCGAAACCGAGCAGGAAATCGCGGCGCGTTTCCACGCCGCCCACCTGGCAGCCGGCATGCAGGTGGACGTGCTAATCGTAGGCAGCGATGAGCGCTGCTTCCAGTACCGCCATCCCATCCCGACTGCGAAGAAGCTGGAGCGCTACCTGATGCTGCACACTGCCGCGCGGCGCTGGGGACTGCACTGCAACCTGACGCGCTTCATCCATTTCGGCGAACCCGGCGCGCAGGTCCGCAAGGTTTACGACGCGGCGGCGGCCGTGGAGGCGCGCGTGTTCCAAATGCTGGAACCGGGGCTGCCCTTCGCGGATATCCTCAAGGCGCAAAAAAAATGGTACACCGAACAGGGTTTCCCCGAAGAATGGCGCAACCATTTCCAGGGCGGACCGACCGGTTACGTGATCGTGGATGCCGGGCGCTGCCTGACCGATAAGGTCGTGCAGGTGAACCAGCCTTATGAGTGGTTTATCACCGTGACCGGCACCAAAATGGGTGAATTGAGTCTGATGACCAATGCCGGTTTGGAAATCTCATCCTTTGTTTCTTCGACCTGGCCGGGCATGGAAATCACAACGAAAAAGGGAAGCATCATCGTTCCGGATTTGTTGGTTCGGTAGACTTTCTCAGGGAAATGTGTTGAGCGTTTCCCATCCATTATTCATAGTTTATCTTTTGATTAAATGAATCCTCAGTGGGGAAAATAGGGGATAATTATTTATTACATTTTAACAACCGGGTACGAAAAATTCCCAAAAACACTGTTAATTACAAATGTTATTGACATATGTCAGTTATTGGTTACAATTACACCGAAGTAAAATTAATATGGAGAAATCATGAAAAAGATTAGTGAAAGATTAACGATACCCGAATTGATTATTTACGTTGCGAAATTTATGTTTGAACGTGAATTAACCGATATTGCCGGCGGCAACATCAGTGCTGTAGATGGCGACACCGTTTACATGACCCCCACTTTGGCCGGAAACCAATGGCATTGGGATATTGGTGCCGATGATGTTGTGGTCGGTTCACTCTCAAATATTGATGAAATGAAGAAAAACCCCCGTTTTTCAAGAGAAGGTTTATCCCATCTGGCGATTTACAAAGCCTACCCCTTTGTTGGCGCGGTTATTCACGCGCATCCCAAGTACATCCTGCCCTTCACGGCGAATAACACCCCCATCCCGCCGGTATTGAATTCCTCCAAGAGTTTCGGCACGTTGCAATATCATGCTGAAGCGCCGGCTTATTCCCAGGAACAGGCCGATCTGATTGTCGGTATGTTGAAGGACAATCAAGAGCAGATGAAGACCAAGGCAGCCGCGGTATTAATGCCGCGTCATGGCATCATTCTGGGCAGCCCCGACCTGATCACGGCTTTGGATTGCCTGCAGCGCATGAACACCAATGCGTTCTCTGTTATGGCCCAAAAGTGGATTAGCTAGGGAAAACGAAAGACTCTTATTATGATTCTTACCGTTTGTCCAAACACAGCCATGGATAAGATATTCCGCATCCAGGAATGGACCCCCGGAATTCCCATGCGCACAAATGACTGGGCTGTCTGCGTGGGCGGTAAAGGGCTCAACTCTTCCGTAGTGTTGAGCCAGCTCGGTGTCGAAACGGTCGGATTGGGATTCTTCGCCGGAAAAACCGGCGAAGAATTGGTTGATCTGTTGAAAGGTTATGGCATCATCCCCGAACCCGTCTGGGTCGGCGGCCATAACCGCATCGCGCATGTCATCGCAGAAGAAAAAACCCAAATCCACAGCCACGTTATTGTTGGCCAGGTGGAAGTCAATGAAGCCCAGAAACGCGAATTTGTAGAGAAATTTACCCAACGCGTTAAGGAAGCTGACTGGGTGATTTTTGCTGGTTCGTTACCGCCATCCCTGAACGATGATTTTTACATCGAGCTGATTAACATAGCCAAGGCTGCCGGTAAACCTACCATGATCGATTCACAAAAACAATACATGCTGGAAGCCATCAAAGCCAAACCCAATGTTGTTAAATTGAACCACGAAGAATTTGAATGGACCTTCGACCGTAAAGTAAAGGACCTTGCTGACCTCATCAGACAAGCTCGTGAAGTCCGTGCGGAAAAAGACCTGGAATCCTTTGTGATCACCATGGCCAAGGACGGCATGCTGGCCTTCACCCCGGAAGGGGACTTCCTCACCAAAGCACCGCTGCAGAAGGCTGTCAACGCGGCCGGCGCCGGCGATTCTGTTTCTTCCACTCTAGCCTGGCGCTTCTCGCTGGGCGAGGGTTGGGAAGCGGCCTTGAAGTGGGCCGGAGCGGTCAGCGCTGCTACTGTGTTGACCGAGCGCACCGGCGACGTGGTTATGTCGGATGTGGACCGGATTTATAAAGACGTAACTGTTACAAAAATATAAAAAAATCACCATTCAATTTTAAAAGAACAGTCCGGAGTAAAAGTGAAAATCAAGAAAATTTACGAGTTATCCCATCGTATTGACCCCGATAAGGAAGAATACCGGCTGGAAATCGATAGTCGTCAAGTGGAAGGCTGGGAGCAGTTCGCGAAATATCCGCGTCTGCCTGAAGCCCAATATCTGATTTCGGAAATAACGCTTTGCACGCATGTAGGCACTCACATTGAGCTGCCTTTCCACCATGATAAGGACGGATTGGATGCTGCGGACTTTCCGGTTGAAAATCTGGTAGGTGAAACCGTGGTGTTGGATATTTCCCGATTCGGAAACAACGAAGAAATATCGCGGGCTGATTTGATTAAGATTGCGGATGGAAAAATCCAGCCGGGCGATATCCTCTTCTTTTATACCGGATTGGATGTGAATTATTACACTCCCCGCCAGCATGACCGTCCGTATTTTGCTACGGACGCGATTGGCTGGCTGATTGATGAAGCAAAAATTAAGCTGATGGGCGTGGATACCTCCGGCCATGAGATCCGCCATCAGGATAGCTCACCGGTCATTGGCCAACCCAATCATGAATTGCTCCTGGGTTCCGGTATTCCCCTGATAGAGTACCTGACCAACCTGAAGCCGTTGATGGGTAAAAGGTTGTGGACCTTTACACTGCCGGTGCGCATGATCGGCGCCGAGTCGTTCCCGGCGCGTGTGATTGCCGTGGATTGGGAGGAAGCATGACCATTCGAAAACCTGAAGATGTAGTAACGCCGCTGGATTTCAGCGGTATGGACCAGGAGCTGCTTAAAACTCTGTTCCTGCGCATGGTGCGCGCCAGGGAGTTTGAAGAGCAATTATATTATTTGTTCCTGACCACCAAGATGCCCGGAACCATGCACCAGGCTACCGGCCAGGAAGCGGTTGCGGTGGGCGTAGCCAGTGCCCTGAACAAGGACGATTATGTCACCAGCAACCACCGCGGCCACGGCCATTGCATTGCCAAGGACGTTTCCCTGGATTTGATGATGGCTGAAATGTTTGCCAAGCGCAACGGCGCCTGCAAGGGTATGGGCGGTTCCATGCACCTGTGCGATTTTAGCAAGGGTATGCTGGGTGCCTTCGGCATCGTAGGCGCGGGCATTCCCATCGCCACCGGGGCGGCCTTGTCTGCCCAGGTGCGCGGTACCAAACAGGTCGCCGTCAGCTTCTTCGGCGACGGCGCCATCAATGAAGGTGTGTTCCACGAATCCCTCAACATGGCTTCGCTGTGGAAACTGCCCGTAATTTACGTGATTGAAAACAACCAATATGCGCTTTCCATGCCGAATGAACTGGTATCGGCAGTGACTGATTACTCATCGCGCGGATGCAGTTACAACGTCCCCGGCGAAAGAGTGGACGGCAACAACGTCACCGCGGTCTACAAGGCAGCCAGCCGGGCAGTGGAGCGCGCGCGCAAAGGCGAGGGGCCGTTCCTGCTGGAATGCGTCACATACCGCATGCGCGGCCATGCCCGCTTTGAACCTGCGGAATACCGTAATAAGGAAGAAGTGGAATTATGGAGTCAGTACGACCCCATTAAGCGCTTCAAGGAAGCGGCAGTCGAAGCCGGTGTATTGACGGAAGCCGATCTGAATGCCATTGAGGCGCAGGTTGATGAGGAAATCGAAGCCGCCATCGCATTCGCGCAGGCAGGCGAAGATGTCGGCCCGGAAGATTACAAGCAGTTCATTTATGAACTGGACACTACTGCAAAGGCAGGCCTGAAATGAGACAACTTTCCCTGGCAGATGCCATTCGTGAGGCCATGGTTCAGGAAATGCGGCGCGATTCCAGCGTGATCCTGATGGGCGAAGACGTCGGCCGATTCAACGGCGCTTTCCACGTGTCGCACGGCATGTTGGATGAATTCGGCCCCACACGCGTGTGGGATACTCCCATCTCCGAAGCCGGATTTATGGGTATGGGCATCGGCGCGGCGCTGACCGGATTGCGCCCGATTATTGAATTCCAGTACGCCGACTTCATGTTCTGCGCTATGGACCAGATTGTAAATGAAGCCGCCAAGCTGCGGCTGATGTCCGGCGGGCAGGCCAGCGTGCCGCTGGTGATGCGCGCCCCGCAGGGCGCCACCGGGCGCGCTGCGCAGCATTCGCAGAGCGTGGAAGCGTATTTCATGCATACCCCCGGTTTATATCTGGCCATGCCGTCCACTCCCTATGATGCCAAAGGTTTAATGATCACGGCTATTCGCTCGAATGACCCGGTTCTGATCCTGGAGCATAAATTACTGTACGGCGCGGCCTCTCCCGGCGGTGGCAAAGCCCTGACCGACCAGACCATCAGCGATATCGGCTCGGATGTTCCCGAAGACGTTTATACCATCCCGTTCGGCAAAGCCGACATCAAACGCGAAGGGACGGATGTGACCATCATCGCAACACTGATTATGGTGCATCGCGCGTTGGCGGTTGCGGCTGAATTGGAAAAGGAAGGCATATCCTGCGAGGTGATTGACCCGCGCACGCTTGTGCCTTTGGATGAAGAAATCATCCTGGAATCGGTGAAAAAGACCAACCGGGTGGTGATTGCCTCGGAAGATGTAGCCCGTGGTGGTGTTGGATCGGAATTAACAGCACTGATTTCCCGCAAGGCATTTGATTTTCTGGATGCGCCGGTAGCGTGTGTGAGCACCGATAACAGCCCCATCCCGTTTGGGCCGGCGGCGGAACAACATGTGGTACCGCAAATTAGCGACATCCGCCAGGCGGTTTATGAGGTATTAAAGGATTAACCATGGCAACGAAAATACTTCTCCCGCGGTTGGGAGAATCTGTCGAAGAAGCCGTCATTGGCAAGTGGTGTAAAGAAATTGGCGAAACGGTTGCCAGAGGCGACGTGATTGCCGAGCTGGAAACCGCCAAAGCCATGATGGAATTGGAAAGCCCCGCCAAGGGTGTTTTACTGGCACTCATCCCGGAAATCGGACAGACCGTCCAGATGGGAGAGCTGGTGGCAGTGGTTGGTAAAGAAGGCGAAGACTGGCAAGCCCAGTTTGCTGCCGAAGAAGCAGCCGCACAAACTGAAGCTGCTGCACCTGTGGAAGATAAAGCACAGGCACCTTCAACCGGTACGTCAAGCCCCGTTACTGAAAAGCACAGCGACGTGCGCATTGCACCCAACGCCAAGCGCGTAGCGGATGACCTGGGTATCGATTGGACGCAGATCCCGCTGGAGGAAGGCGTTACCCGCATTACCTCGGAGATGGTGAAAGCCTATGCCGAGAGTCAGCAGGGCGCTCCCACCGGCGGCGGGCTGCCCGGCAAGCGTGTCGCGCTAACCAAAGTGCAGTCCATCACAGCCAAACGCATGACCGAAAGCACGCAAAATATTCCGCAATTCTCCGTCTCGATGGATGTGGAAGCGGACAGCTTGAATGCTTTTGTACAAGCGCAGAAAGATAAGGGCGAAGCCAGGGTCACCGTGACAGCGGTGCTGATCCAAAAGGTGGCGGCCGCTCTGGTCGAACACCCGCGCTTGAACGCGCGCTTTGATGCGCAGGCGGACGCAGTGCTGGAATATACGGATGTCAATATCGCAATTGCGACAGCCACGCCGGAAGGGCTGTTCGTACCGGTGCTGCACAATGTTCCCAAAATGGACATCGCGCAAATTGCTTCCGGCCTGGCCGGTTTGGCTGAAGATGCCCGCGGCGGTAAGCTGAAATATGAAGACAGCGTGGGCGCAACCTTCACCATCAGCAACCTCGGCATGAAGGGCGTCAGCAAATTCACCCCCATCATTGATCCCTCCCAATCGGCTATTTTGGGCGTGGGCGGTATGCGCAGCGAACTGGCTTTGGATACGGACGGCAAAGTGATTTCCAAAAAGATTATGAACCTGACCGTTACAGCCGACCACCGCGCGGTGGACGGTATGGCAGTGGCGGAATTCCTGGTCACTTTAAAGAATTTGTTGCAGAATTTATAATTCAGGAGAGATGAAATGGCATTAAAAAAAGAAGATTATCCCATCAGCGTGCAATTCGATTTCGACGCCGGTGTATTTGAACCGCAGGAAAAATCCGTCGAGCGCAAGGTCAGCGATATGGTTAAAATGTTCCACGACAAAGCGGCCGTGGAGAGTATGATCAAAGCCGGCGACCCATTGGTCTACGAAATTTTCTATTACGGTTTCAAGACCAGTGCCTCTGATATGGCTTTGGGCACCACCCGCATCCAACCCGGCAAGGTCGGTGATGAATATTACATGACCAAGGGGCATTTCCATGAAGCTTTTGACCAGCCTGAAATTTATTTCTGCATCAAGGGTGAAGGCTATCTGCTGATGGAAACGCGTGAGGGCGAATTCCAGGCGGAAAAATGGACGCCCGGAACCATCAGCCACATTCCACCCATGTGGGCGCACCGCGTGGTCAACACCGGCAAAGAACCGTTGGTCTTCGTGGCAACTTATCACCTGGCCGCCGGCCATACCTACACCGAAGTGGAAGAAAAAGGTTTCCTCAAGTGCCTGGTTGAAAAGGACGGTAAACCGACTTTTGTATTGAACGATAAGCGTAAATAACGTTTTCGTTTTATTTATCTTTTATTGAGGAGGTGTTCATCTGAACGATCAAAAACCTGCATACGCATTGGCGGTGGACATCGGCGGCACCAAAATGGACATTGCTTATGTGGACGAGACCGGCGCTTTCTATAAGCCCCCGGAACGTCTTTATGTTCCTTTTGATGAGGACGGCATCGCGAATCCGGATAAGATGCTGGACATGTTGGAGCCGTATGTGGCCTTTGCCCGCGAAAACCTTCCCAATTTCCTGGGCGCCGGTTTCAGCATCTGCGGCAACATCGACGACGCCGATGGCAATTGCGTGCTGGTCGCTAATCTGCGCTGGTACAACGTGCCCTTCGGCAGGCTGGCGCACGAACGTTACCAGGTCCCGATCTGCGCGGCCACGGATGTACGCATGGCGCTGATTGCCGAATTGCTGTGGGGCAAGGCCAAAGGCTGCAACTATGTGGCCTGGATGACGCTAGGCACCGGTTACGGCGGTTACCTCTTTCTGGACGGCAAGCTGTACGGCGGCCATCACGGTTTTGCCGGCAACCTGGGACACGCCATCTACGACGAACGCGGCGGCGCGGAATGCGGCTGCGGGCAGCGCGGCTGCTTCGAGAGCTACGTGGCCGGCCCGGCCATCGCGCGCCAGGGCCAGGCCGCGGCTGATGAAGGACAGAGTGCATTGCTGAAACAGCTCAGCCAAAAAGATAATGGCAAGGTGCATACGAGCATGGTGTTCGAAGCCGAGCGGCAGGGCGATCCGGCCGCCGTGAAGATAATTGAAGAACAGGTTCGTAAATTGGGTATTTCACTCTCATCCATGGTCGATCTGCTGGATTTAGAGATGATTGTCATGGGCGGAGGGGTACTTAAGGGAGCGGCGGATTTTCTGGATCGGGTGGATAATCGCGTGCGCGGCTTTTTGATGACGGTAGAGGCCAAAAGAGACCTGAAAATTGAGCGAGAGACTTTTGATAATTCGGCCTTGATGGGCGCGGCTGCCACCGTATTTATAAAGAATAATATACTAGAGCTATAAAATAATTATTTGGATAAATAGGGAATGGCTGATAATAAAACCGATAAAGCAGATCAAATCGCGCGGCTGGTTCAGGTGGCTCACCTGTACTATGACGAGAACCTGTCCCAACAGGAAATCGCTGACAAACTGGAAGTCTCCCGTTCGTTAATCGCGCAATACCTGCAGCAAGCGCGCGACCGCGGCATTGTTCGGATTGAAGTGATCAATCCGATGAACTCCTGTGAAAATATCGCGCTGGAAATTCAGGAACGCGCCAATCTGGAACGGGTTTTTATTGTTCCGGGTATGCATAAATTCCAGGACTTGACCATGCGCGCTATCGCCGGTGCGGCGTCCAAATATCTGGAGCAGAACGTCAGCGATTCCGACATCCTGGGCATGGCCTGGGGGCGCACCATCACGCGCCTTGTGCAGTTATTGGCGCCTTCCGTTCCACGTGATATTGATGTGGTCCCGCTGATGGGCGAACGCGGCTATACCGGTACTTATTCGCAAATCAACCAGATCGTACTGCAAACCGCGCAAAGCTTTAACGGACGGCCTTATTTTCTGTTGACACCCATGTTCGTCTCGTCTGTCCAGTTGAAGCAGGATTTAATGAACGACCCGGAAGTTCGTCCGGCGGTGGAGCGTTGGGACAAGCTCACCACGGCCGTGATCGGCATCGGCGCGGTTCCGCCCTCACCGGGAAGTATTGCTTATGTCGGCGCGAAGCTGATGCGCATGATGCAGGAGCGCGGCGCTGTTGGCGATATTTGCGGCCGTCACTTCGATGACGATGGCAACCTGATTGAAAATGAAATGAACGACCGGATGATCAGCATTAGTCTTGATCAGATCCGCAAAATTAAGCGGGTCATTGCTGTTGCCAGCGGTGTTGAGAAAACACGCGCTGTTCTGGCTGCTATGAAAACTCAGCTTTTCTCTGTGTTATTTATTGATGAAATGTTAGCCGAGAGCATGCTTAATAAAATGCGCAAAGTTGAAAAATAGTGCATTGATATTACGCAATTATTAAAAATATTTGACTTCTACGTTATAATACGTTACTATGATAGTGAGAAAATACGCACTAATGAACAAAATTTCACTATTGCTTTTACCAAAAATGGTACTAACAAATGTTATTGACAATTGCGATAAATCTGGTTATGATTACAAACATGATTTGTCTCAATCTTCGAATTTATTGTCTATGGAGATATCCCCAACATAATTAAGCCATAGATTTCTAAAACATCTTCCATTTGGGTAATTTCTATCCAAACGAGATTTGAAACCTGTTTTTGAAAGGAGGAAGTATCGGAAAAATAACGCTTGAAAGAAATTAGATACTCAAACAAAAAAAACCTAAAGAATTCTAATCAAGGAGAAGAGGTAAATGAAAAAGAGTCTCACTATTTTATCGGTAATCGCGATTGCAGCAATGTTATTGGTTGCTTGCGCAGCCCCCGCTGCCGAAGAAGCAGCCCCTGCGGCCGAAGAAGCAGCCCCCGCTGCTGAAGAAGCAGCTCCTGCTGAAGCAGAAGCAGTTTTGATTGGTTACGGCGCCCCTGAACTGTCAGGTGCCCAGGGCCAGATCATGCAGGGTTTGATTGACCACTCAGAAGCCAAGGGTTGGGAAGTTGTTACCACCAATGCCGACTTCGACGCTGAAGCTCAAGCCAACCAGATGGATGATTTCATCTCCCAAGGTGTGAATGCCATCGTGACTGTCCCCGTTGACAGCCAGGCCATTTGCGCTTCCGTGGCGAAAGCACAAGAAGCTGGTATCGCTTTCTACACCATCGACCGCGCTCCCATCGGCTGCGCCGTTGACATGACCGTGCAATCCGACAACTACCTGGCCGGCAAGCAATCCGCCGAAGCCGTTGTTGCTTTCCTGACCGAAAAATACGGCGAAGCCAAAGGTACCGTCCTTGAACTGCAAGGCGACCTGGGCCAGAACGTTGCTCAACTGCGTGGCGGCGGCTTCAATGATTACATGGCCGATTACCCGAACGTAACCATCATCTCCAAACCCACCGAATGGGATGCCGCGAAATTCTCCTCCGCGACCCTCGACGTTGCCGGTACCACCGATATCGATGCGATCTACATGCATTCCGATTCCGTAGGCACCACCGTTGTCTTGGCCGCCCTCGACCAGCTTGGCAAGAAATTCCAGCGTGGCGAAGCAGGTCATGTATTCCTGGCCGGTGTTGATGGCAGCCCCGATGCTCTGCAGGCCATCCGCGATGGTTGGTCCGATCAGGCTTCCAGCCAGCCCATCCCCGACTTCGGTATCATCGCCGACTGGATCGAGAAGAAACTCGCCGGTGAAGAACCCACCGAAGGCGAAGTTGTACAGGAAGGCGCTCTGTGGTCACCTGCTACCATTGTCCTGACCGACAACGGTTACCAGTTGAACCTGGCCACCACCTCCGTTTCACCTGACAACGCTGATAGCACCGCGTTGTGGGGCAACAACTAATTCTGTACTGAAATAGACTAAAATGAATAAGCCGTAGAAATACGGCTTATTCACTAAATAATCTCATGCGTGTTCAAAAAATTTTTTATTATGAGGTGTACTCGTGAAGAAAAATACGAGCAAGCTTCTTGACGTAATCTTCGAGAACCTGATTTGGTTACTGGTAGCCGCTAGTTTGATCATCTTCTCATCACTCTCTTCGAGTTTCCGCGCTCCGAATAACATGGCAGGGTTGCTTTACCGCTCGGCGGCACTGGGTTTGCTCGTTTTAGGTCAATCATTCACCATGATCACCGGTAACTTTGACCTGTCTTCCGAATCCGGTTTAGGCCTGACAGCAATGGTAGCCGCGCTCGCGTTAGCCAGCGCAGATAATGGAGGCCTGGGCTGGGAAGTTTCACCGTTTGTTGCAATTGTTCTGATGATCGGTGTTGGTTTACTAATTGGTCTTATTAACGGCTTTTTAATCACTCGCTTAAAGATGAACAACCTGATTGTGACCATCGCAATGCAAATGATCCTGCGTGGTATGGTTTACATCATTTCTCCCGGTTCGACTGCCAGTTTCTTCCCCAAAGCCTTTGACTGGCTGGGCGGCGGTACTTTGTTTAAAATTCCACTGGAGAAAGGCTTCTTCAGTTTTCCTGTTGCGACTTTGTTCGTAATTATCGTGTTTATTATTGCTCATATCATCACCCGCTATACCCAATTCGGCCGCAATATGTACGCGGTCGGTTCCAACCTGACGGCTGCTAAAGATGCCGGTATTGACTCGGATAGAATTGTCCGCATCGTCTACCTGATCGATGGATTCTGCATGGCGTTGGCGGGTTGGCTGGCGGCCGGCCGCATTGATTCGGCCACCCCTCGCACCGGGGCCGGTTTGACCTTCCCTGTCCAGGCAGCCGCAGTTATCGGCGGCATTAGTATGGCCGGCGGGCGCGGCAACATGATCGGCGCTTTGGGCGGTTTGATGCTGTGGTCCATTCTGGATAATGGCTTGAGCATCATCCGCGTTTCTCCCTTCTGGATCGAAACCAGCCGTGGTCTGATCCTGCTGTTCGCGGTCTTCCTGGACGCGGTCAAGGTCAAGCAAATGCACAATCGCTCACTGATCGATATCCTGATGCAAAGTACCATTGGTCTGAAAGACAAGACCATCGTAAAGAAATAATAAGGAAGTGGTGAAATGAATACTACTGAAAAAGTAATGGAAAAAGCACCAATCCTTAGTGTAGAAGGTGTTAGCAAAGCTTTCCCTGGCGTTCAGGCTTTGACAAGTGTTGATTTCTGCGTCATGGAAGGCGAAATCCACGGGTTGGTTGGCAAGAACGGTGCCGGAAAATCCACCCTGATGGCCATCCTGATGGGCATTCTGGAACCTAACGAAGGCACCATCATCGTCGGCGACCAGCAATTCCACGCGATGAGCCCCAAAGAGGCCATCGAAAAAGGTATTGCCTACGTTCCCCAACACGTGGCCATGATGGACAGTTTGACCGTGGCCGAAAATATCCTGGCCGGGGAGCTGCCCAAAACAAAAATGGGCCTGGTGGATTGGAAGAGGGTCAACTCAGAGGCCATGGAACGTTTAGGAAGATTGGGCCTTGAAATGGATGTTACCAAGAAAGTGGAAGGGTTGGGCGTGGCTGAACAGACTATGTTGGCCATTGCCAAAGCTCTATTTGGTAATGCCAAACTGATCATCCTGGACGAACCCACTGCTTCGCTTTCCCGTAAGGATATCAACCGGCTATTCTCCTTCGTGAAATCCCTGAAGGATAAAGGCGGCTCGTTCATTTACATTTCCCATCACCTGGAAGAGGTGTTTGAGATCTGCGACCGCGTAACCGTCCTGCGTGACGGACACATCGTCGGCACGGCCGAAGTGGCACAAATCGATGTTCCCAAACTGATCGTCATGATGGTCGGTGAGGACGTAGAAGATTACACGCGCGAATCCACCTGCCAGGATGAAGTGGTTATGAAATTGAACGGTTTGGAACGGCGCGGTTTTTACGAAGATATCAGCCTGAAACTACGGAAAGGTGAAATTGTCGGCTTGACCGGTTTGCAGGGTTGCGGCGTGGAACAGTTGGGTAAAGGCCTGTTCGGTTTAGAGCCGCGCGGTATTGGTGAGATTGTCATCGACAATGAAGAATTCACCGCGAATAAACCCATCGACTCCTTCAACCAGGGCCTGGCATACCTGCCGCAAGACCGCTATCGCTATGGCTTAGTTGGCCTGCGTTCAGTGCGTGAGAATGTGACCTACCCGATCCTGAACAAGCTGATCCGGTTGGTTAATCTGATCAACCGCAAGGAAGAGAAAGTCATTGTTGATAAGTTTATCAGCGAGCTGGATATCAAGACGCCTTCGCAGGAACAACCGGCGCGCCTTTTAAGCGGCGGCAACCAGCAAAAAGTTGTCTTCGCCAAACTGGCATCCACTAAACCCAGCGTCCTGGTTTTGCACGAACCGACCCAAGGTGTGGACGTGCGCGCGAAAATGGATATTTTCCGCATCATCGATGACATGGCTGCGCAAGGTGTGGCCGTCATCATCATCTCTACGGAGATCCGCGAGTTGATCGGCGTTTGTGACCGCATCATGGTGATGAACGACGGAAGAATGACCGATGAATTCAAAAAAGGTGAGAAAGATATGACACCTGAGAAAATCCTCGCAGCAATTGAAGGAGGAAAGAACAATGAATAAGGGTCAAAATCGCGACTGGGTAAAAACTTTCCTGGATAACTTTATCTGGTTTATTCTGGCCATTTTGTTTACGTATTTTGCCGTCAATATTCCGAACTTTACCAGCAAGACTAACCTGATTAACGTCCTGCTGCATGCCAGTGTTCTGGGCGTGCTGACCATTGGACAAACTATCGTCCTGCTGACCGGTAACTTTGACCTGTCCGCTGAGGGTATGGTCTCCTTATCCACGATTTTCGCCATGTGGCTGATGATCACCCCCGGTACTGTCACGGGTACAGCCCAAGGTTCCGGTTTGATGATGGATCCTTACCTGGTGATTCCCATCATTCTGGTGCTGGGCACCGTTGTAGGTTACCTGATCGGTATTATGATCACCCGTTTGAACATGAACGGTTTTATCGTCACACTGGCGGCACAACTGGTGCTGCGTGGTGTGGCTATGATTATCAGTAACGGCCAGATCATGACCGGTTCGCCCAAAGCCTTCAACTGGCTGGGCGGCGCCAAGTTCTACGGTTTCCCGGTATCTGTTATTGTCACCCTGCTGCTCTACGTAGGTGTGAACTATTTACTGAACCAGTCCAAATTTGGTCGTGAGCTGCGCGCTGTCGGCGCCAATCCGGATGCCGCGCGCGCTTCAGGTTTCAACCCCAAGCGCACCATTACCATGGCTTACACCATCGGCGGTTTCCTGGCGGCTTTTGCCGGCTGGATGCTCTTGGGCCGTTTGGAAACGACTGTTTCCAGCCTGGGCGAGGGTATGACCCTGGAGACTGTGGCGGCCTCCGTTATCGGCGGCGTCAGCCTGAAAGGCGGTATCGGCAGTGTTGGCGGAGCTTTCGCCGGCGTGCTGCTGCTGTCCATGATCGATAATGCCTTGAACCTGATGTCAGTGGATTCCTTCTGGGTTGAGAGTGTGCGCGGCTTCATTATCCTGGTCGCGTTGCTGATCGAAGCGCAGAAGTTCCGCTACAAACCGAAGGTCGTGCACGAAAAAGAACCGGCAGTAGTGTCCGATTGCAAATAGTCCCGAAAGATTTAAGGAACCGCAAGAAAGACTTAGAAGAAAAGCTGCAAGTAAACAACACTTTATAAATAGGAATCTGGAAACAGGAGCAGAAATGAGCAAAGCGAAATACGCGGCGATTGTACATAATTACAATTACCCAACTGATCGTTTCAATAAAGAATATGGCATCAAGGGTGCAAACAAATTGATCCTGAACCTGATCGAGACCGCTGGAAAACAGGGTCTGGTGAAAGGCCTCGAATTCAATATGGATGAGTCGCCTGCAGAGACCTGCACCGGCGTCAACATGGAGAACTGGAAGGAAGTCAAATCCGCCTTGGATGCCAATGGCCTGGAAATCATCGGCGTGGCGCCGAACTTGTGGAGCAGTTATGCTTTCGCGAACGGCACGCTGGGCGCGGCGGATGCCAAGACCCGTAAAGAAGCTCTGGATCTGGTCAAGAAAGCTATGGATCTGGCCGCAAAAGTGGGCAGTCCCTATGTGAATATCTGGCCCGGTCAGGATGGCTACGATTACTACTTCACCACCGATTACCCCCAGGCATATGACTGCTGGATCGAAGGTATACAGGCGGCCGCTGATTACAACCCCGATATCAAACTGGGTTTTGAACCGAAACCCTTTGAACCGCGTTCCTATTCCACCATCAGCACGGTTTCCAAGTCCCTGTTGATGATCCGCGACGTGGACCGCAAGAACGTCGGCTTGAACATCGACGTCGGCCATATGCTGTACGCCCACGAGAACCTGGGCGAGTCGGTCGCGCTTTCCATGCGCGAGGGCGATAAGCTGTTCCACCTGCACATGAATGACAACTACGCGGACGCAGACGCCGATATGATGTTTGCTTCCGTTCATTTCCTGGCTTTCCTGGAAATGTTCTATTGGCTGCGGAAAACCAACTACTCCGGTTGGAAATCCCTGGATCTGTTCAACTATCGCACGGATCCGGCCGCTTCGATTGCCGAAGGCATCCGCTGGATGATGGCGTTCGACGAATTGATTGATCGCGTCGGCATGGATAAATTGGGAGAATTGATCAAGAATGGGAATGCCGTAGAAAATATGACATTCTTCAGGAAGATCATTTTTCAACAGTAAATTATTGGTAGCGTAGGAAAGAGAGGAAATGAATTTTCATTTCCTCTCTTTGTTTAAATCCTTGAGTTGCCAACCGGATGTTTTGTATGTAAAAATATAATAATGGAAAGGAGTCATGCTATGGAGATTAAAAACAAGGTTGCGATTGTCACCGGTGCCAGCGGCGGCATTGGCCGCGAAGTGAGCCTGAAACTGGCAGAGCAGGGTGCCCGTGTGGCTTTGATTGCCCGAAATTTGGATAAATTGAATGAGCTGAAAGCCGAAATTGAGAAAGCCGGAGGACAAGCTATTGTGATTTCGACTGATATTGTTGATGGCAAGTCTGTTGAGGCGATGGCTGCTGCGGTATTCAAGCAGTTAGGCAGCATTGATATATTGGCAAATTGCGCTTTCTGGGGGCCTCCCGGCAGCCTGGAACAAACCACCGAGGAGTTTTGGGATAAAACAATTGATACAACCTTAAAGGCGCCTTTTCTGTGTATTCGCGCGGTGGTGCCTTATATGCGCAAGGCCGGCGCCGGGCGCATTGTCAACATCGGCTCCAAGGCCGGCAAGGTGGGCGAGGATAATCGCACGGCTTACTGCGCGGCCAAGTGGGGCCTGGAAGGGCTGAACGCGGCCCTGCAGGAAGAACTGACGCGTGATAATATCCATGTCCAAATGATTTCTCCGGCAGCCACCAATACGCCCTGGTGGCCGGGCGCGGGTGCTGAGCTGACACCGGAAATCCTGGCACGCTTTGTCCCGCCGGAGACGATCGCGGACGCAGTGGTGTTCGCGATTTCCGCGCCGGATCAGGTGATTATCCCGGATATCCCCGTGTACAACTTCCGCAATCCTTTCGAAGGTAAGAGCTCGCCGTTTGCGGAATAAACCAACGATTTTCGTTAAAAAAAGAGATTGCGCACTGAGCCTGTGAACTGCACCCCAAAAGTTGGACACACAAACCAACAGAAAGGGTGCAGTTTTAATATGGATAAACATCATGAAGAACAACGAAAGAAAGCAGTATTGGCAGTTGAGGAAGGTAAAAGCATTATTGATGCTGCCAGGCAATACCACATCAATGAAAGCGTACTGAAGATAAGTGTAAGGCAATATCGAGCGCATGGAGAAGAAGGATTCCATACGCATGCATATAGTTGGACAGCCGAGCAGAAATACCAGGTACTAACAGATAAGAGAAAAAACCATCTATCGATACGAGAAACCGCAATAAAATTCAAAGTAAATAGCGAAACTATCCGTCAATGGGAAAAAAGATTCAAAGAGAAAGGGATCATGGGATTAGAAGACAAGAAAAAGGGCAGAAGACCTAAAGCACCAAAGTCCCAATCGCCCAAGACCAAGGAAGAACTGCTGGAAGAGAATCAATATCTGCGGGCAGAGAATGAATACCTAAAAAAATTGAACGCCTTGGTTGCAGAGCGGGAAAAGCGCGAAAGAGGGATCGAGTAGTTGTTATCTCTGAACTAAGGCACAAATATCCCCTGGCGTTGCTTCTGTTCATAGCGCGTGTCCCCAGAAGCACCTATTACTATCACCTGAAACACCTCAGCGAGCCTGCTAGGCATCTCAAAGAGCGCGAGGCAATTCGGAGTATCTGTAGTGAGCATAAAGGCCGATACGGTTATCGGCGTGTCACGCTTGAACTAAGGCGGCGAGGATTCCAGACCAACCATAAGGTGGTTATGCGGCTCATGAAACAGGAGCATCTCACCTGTATGCTGCGGGAAAAGAAATATCATTCCTGGCGTGGTGAAATGGGGAAGGTCGCTCCCAACCTCCTGTCACGAGACTTCAAAGCTGAAAAACCCAACCTGAAATGGGCTACCGATATCACCGAGTTCAAACTGCTGGGACAGAAGCGCTATCTTTCCCCGATTATGGATCTCTTCAATAGTGAGATTATCAGCTATTCACTTTCCAAGAGCCCCAACTTCCGCCAAGTTACGGATATGCTCACAAAAGCTTTTCGGAAAGTTCCGGATAACAGCCAACTGATCCTGCATTCGGATCAGGGCTGGCAGTATCAAATGAGAGGGTATCAAAAGATGCTCAAAGATAAAGGCATTCGGCAGAGCATGTCCAGAAAAGGGAATTGTTACGATAACAGCGTTATTGAGAATTTCTTCGGTATTCTCAAAACAGAGTTCTTTCACAATCGGAAGTTCTCTTCCCTTGAGCATTTCTCAAAGGAGTTGTCCGAATACATTGATTACTATAACAATCGCAGGATTAAGGTTAAACTAAAGGGACTGAGTCCTGTGGAATTTAGAACTCAGTCCTTCATTTCTACTTAATTTTTGTCCAACTTTTGGGGTGCACTACACTGTTAAAGTGGCAATCTCTTTGTTTTTAAAAATGAGGAATTCTCAACGTTCCAAAATAGCCGGGCGCGGATAAACCACACCATCGATTTCCACGTTGATGGCAGGCCACTGGTTGGTGAGGGTCAGGATCTCAAGACCGTCGTCCTTGACCAGGATGGAATCTTCCGATTTGGTGCCCTGTACGGTGGGGTTCCAGCCGAAAGCCTGGTTGACACCTACGGTTTGGGTGGATTCGGAAAAGGCGATGTATTCACGCGGTTCGTACCCGATTAGGCCGCCCTGATGGTGATGATGCCACTCATTTGGAAACCCTTGCTGCGTATAGGCGTCTTTGGCTTGATCGAGGATACGGCCGATCACCGCACCGGGCTGCGTGGCGGACATGAAGGTCGCGTCCACGAAGGCAGCAGCTTCCTGTTTGTGTTTCAAGTCGGCGGGCGCCTGGCCGAAATAGACACAGCGCGTGAAGGAGATAACCAAGCCCCAACGGCGCGCGCACAAGACCAGGTGGGCATATTTATCCAGCTTCTTCTCTGAGGGAATGGGGTGGCGGAAGTTGAAAATACGCTCATCGGTGGCGATCAACAGCACGGTGGGGAAGATGTTATCCGCCAACATCTTGGCAGACATGGCCGCTTCGATTTCATGCTCGTTCATGCCGGGTACGATTTCATGCGCCACAGCTTCCACCGCTGCTGCGGTGTGCTGGCCCAGCCAGCGGTAACGCTCAATCTCGTTCTCGGTCAGGTCATAGCGCAGTTTGGCGAAATCGTCTTTGACCATCTGCGCGCCGGCACGCGGCACGTCCGCGCCGTATTTCAGGCCGGACGCGAGTTTCTTCAGAGCGTTATCCGTGCCCTGGGGATCGTACCAGTTGGGCACCTCAACATTGAACAGGGGTGCGACTTCGCCCAGGGCTTCGGCCTTCAGGCGGTCAATCTCGTTGTTGTTGGCAATCAGGGTCAGGTCTTTCTTTGTCACGAAGATCATGGCCGAACCGGTTTTGTCGATGATTTCCAGATGGTCGTCACCCCCGGCGGTTAACCAACTAAAGTTGGCGTTGGTCCCCAAAAGGACCGCGTCCAACTTCTGCTCATCCAGGAATTGTCGTACTTTTGCAACCTTTAAATTCACTTCATCCAAGCGATTCATGTTAGCCTCTAAGTTTTTATGGGATTATACAATGTTTAGTCAATTATGCGATTGGGGTTTGATAAAAACAGGACGAAAGATCGTTGAAGTCAAGATTAAATCAAGATGTCCGCAGACCGGGAACACGGTCTGCTTATATCTCCCAAGCGGAAATTTAAGATAGGTGTAACTGATTTGGTACAACATGATTACACTCGTTGACTGGAATTTTGCGATGATATCCATAATAATTACTTCAACTTATATATCAATGCAGGAATCATAAGCTGCGAAAATGATAGGAGTGGAAAATGAGTTGGTTTTGGGAAAACTCTAAAAATAAGATAACAAAAAATCAATTGAAAGCCTTGTTGCCCGTAGATTTTCCAGAAAGAATGACAGATTACTTTCAAAGTATTTATAAACAAGGAAAGTGGACTACACCTCCCGGTTCGGAAAAAGATTATGACAAATTTATTATTTTGGCGCTGTTGTCAAAAGGAGATGGCCGTCCGCTGGAATTGGAATCGACGATTGAAAAAGAAGGAGCAATTGGCGAAATTCCAACCTTTGAATGTGATTTGACCTCTTACAATCTGGATTTGGATCAAGCACACATATTTATAAAATATATTGGAAAAATCGTGGCGTATTCTTTGGATTTTGATATGCAGGATTGGCGATCCTCCATTCTTTGGAGCGATTCTCAATATGGTGGAACGGACAAGATCGCTATTGGAAGAGGTTATAAAAGGCTCGGATAAGCGAACAGAGATAGACATTGAGTTTATCCAATGGTTTGGTGTACATTTCAGAAATCACTAATTCAAAGAAGGATTCATTGATATTGGAGGAGAAAAATGGGCCCATTTAATAAACAATCAAACAATAAAGAACTGGACAAGCTTGTTGAAATAGTAGGCCAATACTCATTAATTGGAGATGACGAGACTGAAGAGGCTGTTACTCTTTGTCGTGAGATCGGTGATCCTGCAATTAAAGCTTTGGTAAAAATGATGGGGAGAGACATTGAAAGTCGACTTGATTCTGAAAATTCACATCGCAGTGATAATGTGGCATTCGTGTTGGGAAAGGTCGGAAAAATGTCAATCCCGGCATTGTCTTCTGCATTGCACATATCCAGCTATGCCCATTGGGCTTTGGGAATGGTCGCCAGGCTGACAGAGGATGAGGATGTAAAAAGCGAAGCTACCCAGATCCTTTTCGCGGAAGTTATATCCACTGATTGGATGCGGGTTGAAGCAGCCGTAAAAGGGTTGGGTATTTCAAAAGACAAGAGTGCTTTACCGGTGATACAGGCAGCACGAAATTCGACTTCCAGCTATGAAATAATGACCGCTTGTGACGATGCGATCGAGAGACTTTCCTGAAGCTTACGCAATCTCTTTGGTATAGTCGATCAACCGCCGTAAATAGGCTCCCGGAGCTAATTTAGCACCGGGAGTTTTGCATTAAACAGTCGAACCATTTTTAAAAATATTTTCCCCATTCAGCGCTTGATATAAAAACAACGCTGTTTAGTGAAAGGATTATGAAGAACGGATTTTCCGTTCTGTGTTATAATGTTTCTCTTGGTTGGATATAACCAATACAAATTTAATAGCTTATGTTTTGAAAATTCCAAAGGGTTGCTCGTCAATATCTGGACGGGCTTTTTTTATGTCTGTGGGTAAAAAAAGGGAGCAGCCGGCGGTTTATAACCGATTTGGCTGTTGGCTACTGCGCGAAGCGCGGGGCTTCAGGAGTTGTCAAAACGTAACAGGAGATTTTGATGACAACTGAATTTACTCACTTAGACCTGGACCAGGAACTGGAACAGGCAGTCAATGACCTTGGGTACAGCACGCCCACTCAAGTTCAAGACCAGGTTATTCCGTTATTGCTGGAAGGCAAAGACGTAATTGCCCAATCGGAAACCGGATCAGGTAAAACAGCGGCCTTCGCGCTGCCGATTTTACAGAATCTGGAAACCGGTATTTCCCCCCGCAACGTACAGGCACTTATTCTGGCACCTACCCGCGAACTCGCCATTCAGGTCGCAGATGCGATCAATAAATACGGCAGCCACCTCAATGTAGAGGTTATGGCGGTCTATGGCGGGCAACGCTACGATACTTCCAAGCGGCGCATCCGCAATGGTATCGATGTAATTGTCGGCACTCCCGGCCGCTTGCAGGATTTAATGCGTCAGGGACTTTTAGACCTGAGCAGTGTCCGTACGGTTGTGTTGGATGAGGCTGATGAAATGCTCAGCATGGGTTTTATTGAAGATATCGAAAATATCCTCAGCCAAACCCCGGATGAGCGCCAAACCGCGTTATTCTCGGCCACCATGCCGAAAAGCATCCGCGTTTTAGCGGATAAATACATGCACGATCCCCAAACGGTTATGGTTTTACAAAAACAGATGACCGTGGCAACTACCGAACAGCGTTTTTATCTGGTCAATGAGAAAGACAAACTGGCCGCCCTGACGCGTATTTTTGAAGTCGATGAAATTGGCGCAACGCTGGTATTCACCCGCACACGCGCAGGATCCGGCAAACTAGCCGCAGATCTGATCCAACGCGGATACGCGGCCGAAGCGCTGAACGGCGATTTGGCCCAGGAAGCCCGTATTCACGTGCTCAACCGCTTCCGCAGCGGTCAGGTAAAGGTATTGGTGGCTACGGATGTAGCCGCGCGTGGATTGGACATTGAGGGCATTTCCCATGTGGTCAACTTTGATCTTCCCAATGATCCGGAGGCTTACGTGCACCGTATCGGGCGCACGGGCCGTGCCGGCAGGGAAGGTATCGCAATTTCACTGGTCCCCCCGAGAGATCGTTTTCAAATCAATCGTATTGAGCGTTACACCAAGCAGAAGATCAGCCAGGCGCAACTACCCGATGAGGCGCAGGTTTATGCCCATCGTGAAGACAAATTGGTCCATAAGCTGACAGTCTGGTTGGAACGCGATCGCAGCAAGCGCGAGCAGGAAATTGTGGAACAGATGATGGCCGAAGGGCATGATCCGGTACGCATTGCTGCTGCGGCATTGAAAATGGCACGGGTGGAAGAAAACCAGCGCCCGGTCGAAAAGATTGGCGAAATCAACATGAGTGAGCGTTCGCAAGAAAACCGCCGGGAACGGTCTTCCGGTCCGAAGGGCAAAGGCAAGAGTTCCCGCAAACCCGCAGAACGCCAACAGGGTTTTCGCGGCGGGCGCAGCACGATAACAACCGTGGAAGAGGGTATGGTGCGTCTCAGCATTGAGCGCGGCCGCCAGCATGGCATACGCCCTGGCGAGGTAGTTGGTACGATTGCTTCCTGTGCCAATATTCCCGGAAGCGCCATTGGCAAGATCATGATCCAGGACGACCAGACTATTCTGGATGTGCAGGAAGAATACGTCTCACGGGTACTTGGTCATACCGGCAGCTACAGCTTCCGCGATTATAAAAATGTGATGATTAAGCGAGCCTAAAGAATTGTAAAAGCGCCCAATACCGGGCGCTTTTTTATTGGAAAATGTAGACTTCGACAGGTTCACTCTTTCCCCCAGGAAATGCTTCGCGATCGATAGGCTCAACGGGCGATTGATTCAGCCGTTATTGAGCCAAATCGCCCTGTTCCTCTCGGATCCGGGCAATTTGCTGCTGGCATTCAGCTGCCATAACGCCAAAACTGATGTCCAATTGAACGCGGCAGAATTTCACCATATCCGAGACCGTCAGGTAGGGTTCCATGTGAGGTTCGCTGGGAGCGCCGAAGATGTAATGGGTGATGCCGGCTTTGATGGCGGCTGACATGCACATCGAACAGGATTCAGCGTTGCTGGCCAGGTAAAAGTAACCAAATTCAGCCTGTGAATACTGCCTGGCTAACTTGCGGATCAAGTTGGTTTCCGCGTGGGCGGTCGGGTCACAATCGCTGTTTTGGGTGTTATGAGCGGTGGCAATGATGTTGCCCAGCGCGTCGGCTATCACTGCACCAAAAGGGTAGTTGCCATCGTTTGCGGCGCGCTGCGCTTCTTCCATAGCCAGAGCAACCAGTTTATATTTCGTCTTTGGGTCCATTTCGATGTTCCTCTATCAGGTCAATACACCAAGAATAACATAAGAAAAGATATTTTTAGGGGGAGGATGACGGAAACCCGTCAATATTAAAAATTGTTGACAAGCCAATTTGAATTTGCTATGATATGGTCAATTAGTATGGTGGCGCAACAAACAAAAGAGGGGATTAAAGCGCGTAAACAACATGCCGGCAAGATTCTGTATTTCAATGGAGGTGCCTATCGAATGATTCTCATTGTTTGTCAAAATATTTGAAATCCAAGGGAGAAAAATATGTTTCGCTCAAATAGTATTAAATTAATTGGTTTGCTCGTTCTGGCTGTCATGGTTATTGGCGCTTGCACGCCAGCAGCCGCAACTCCCGCTGAAGCGGAAGCGATGGAAGCGGAAGCAGAGGCACCCGCTGCGGAAGAAATGGCTCCCAGCGAAAAAACCATCATTGGCCTATCATTCTCTGATTTCGCAACCGAACGTTGGAAGAACGAGGAAGTTTTGATGCGCGGTTTGCTGGAAGACAAGGGATACGAAGTCTTGTCTGCGGAAGCCAACCACGACGTGAAGTTGCAGAATGATCAAATCGATAACATGGTCACCCAGGGGGCATCCGTGATCATCGTTATTGCCGAAGACGGCGATGCAGCGGCAACCGCGGTTGCCAGTGCGGCTAAAGCCGGCGCGAAGGTCATTGCGTATGACCGCCTGATCAAATCGCCCGACATCGCGGCGTACATCTCCTTCAACAACGTGGCTGTAGGCTACAACCAGGCCGACGGCGTGATGAAAGCGTTGGATGTCGAGAATTGGGATGTAGCTGCCAATGGACCCGCCAGGGTCGTCAAGATGGGTGGTAGCCCAACCGATAACAATGCTATCCTGGTTCGCCAAGGTCAGGATGAAATTCTTGACCCGCTGGTGGAGGCCGGAAAGATTGAGATCGTAGCCGACCAATGGGTGGATAACTGGGATGCTGCCAAAGCCGTAACCTTGATGGAAAATATCCTGGCTTCGATTGGCAATGATGTGGACGCTGTCGTGGCTTCAAACGACGGCACCGCGCTGGGCGCGCTGCAGGCCCTCAAGGCGCAGGGATTGGCCGGTGTCGTTCCGATTTCCGGTCAGGATGCTACCGCTGACGGCTGCAACAGTATCGTCAAAGGTGAACTGTCTGTAACAGTATTCAAGGACATTCGCGAACTGAGCCCGCTGGCTGTTGAGCTAGCCGACCAATTAGCGAAGGGTGAAACCCCCGACCTTGAAATGTACACCCTGGCAGAACTGACCCTCAACGATGCGTTGACTGGTGAAGTACCCTGCAAATTCCTCCCCGTTGTCCAGGTAACCAAAGACAATGTTTTTGACGTTGTTGTAAAGAGTGATTTCCAGGCTTATGACGAGGTTTATCGTGATATTCCGGATGCTGAGAAGCCTCCAAAACCGTAATCGCGAATAAATAACTATAACTGAAAAGGGGCTTCAAATGGTTCTGTCAGCTCCAGTGAAGCCCCTTTTCATTCAAAGGATGAAAAACATGTTGAATGATATTATCCTAGATATTTGTAATGTTACCAAAGAATTTCCCGGCGTGGTCGCTTTGGATGATGTCTCTTTCCAGATTAAACGTGGCGAAATTCACGGCATTTGCGGCGAGAACGGAGCGGGAAAATCCACATTAATGATGATCATGAAGGGGGTTTACCCTTGGGGGTCATATAGCGGCGATATTATTTATGAAGGAAAAGAACTCAAACTTGAGAATCGCTCCATCCGCCAGGCCAGCGATGAAGGTATTGCGATTGTATATCAGGAACTAACCCTGGTACCGAATATGACCGTGGGGGAAAATGTTTATTTAGGGAGAGAACCGCGGACCAGTACCGGAATTAACTGGAATGAATTGTTCGCAAATACGCAGCAAATCCTGGACAAATACCACCTGGATATCGACGCCAATGAACTAGTGAAGAATTTGGGCGTTGGCAAAATGCAGATGACCGAGATCGCCAAAGCACTTTCGGAGAATGCCAAGATATTGATCCTGGATGAACCTACCAGTGCCTTGTCGGAAGAAGAGACCGAGCGCTTGATGGGAATTCTGCGCGTCCTGAAATCTCACGGAGTAACCTGTATTTATATCACTCATAAATTATCCGAATTGTTCGAGATCGCCGACACCGTTACCGTTTTGCGTGACGGCCGCGTGATTACTTCGCAGCCAACCAAGCAATTGAATGAGGAAATGTTGATCGGGCACATGGTTGGCAGAAAAATGAAAGAAAGGTTCCCGAAAAGCCGCCGTAAACCGGGAAAAGAGATTTTCGAGGTGCAGGACCTGCACGCCATTGACCCTGGAGATTCTACCCAGAACGTTGTGAATGGTGTTTCTTTTAATTTACGGGAAGGAGAAATTCTGGGAATTGCCGGTTTAATGGGCTCTGGCCGTACTGAGCTGGTTTCAACCTTGTTTGGCGAATACGGGAAGATCCGCAGCGGGAAGGTGCTGCTGGATGGCAAGGAGATCGAGATATCCAGTGCCAATCGTTCCATGAGGAATGGCATCAGTCTGGTTCCCGAGGACCGCAAGAAATTTGGCCTGGTTCTGATCCAATCTATCCAGAAGAATATTTCTCTGGCGAACCTGGATCAATTCTCGAAATGGTACAAGATTGATTTCATGGCCGAAATTAAAGCTACCGACTCGATTGCCGAAAAATTGGCGATCAAAGCGCCCAGTCTTTCGGTTTTGTGCGAAACACTATCGGGTGGAAACCAACAAAAGGTTGTCATTGCGAAATGGCTGCTTTCAGATCCCAGGATCCTGATTATGGATGACCCTACGCGTGGAATCGACGTGGGCGCTAAATATGAGATCTATAAATTGATGAATGAACTGGCTGAGAAAGGGATCGCCATTATTATGATCTCCAGCGAAATGGAGGAAGTGATCGGTATGAGCGACCGCATCATGGTGATGTGTGAAGGGAAATCAATGGCTACGCTTGAGCAAAACGAATTTAACCAGGAAAGAATCATGGCGTTAGCCACAGGTTGTTAGCGTTCAGCCGATTATTGAGGAGGATTATTTATGAGCAGCACAATGTCATATTTGAAACAGCAATTGAAGAAGAATTTTCAGACCTACGCCATTATCCTGGCCATGGTTGTCATTTGGATTTTGTTTTCCTTCCTGACCGAAGGGCGCTATATTGGGCCGCAGAACATCTCCAACCTTTTCCGCCAGATGGTCATTACCTCGTTCCTGGCGGTGGGCATGGTTCTGATCATGGTGACCGGAAACATCGATCTGTCGGTAGGAAAGCTGGCCGGTTTTGTTTCAGTGATCGTGGCCAGGTTTCAGGCGGACATCTGGTTCGATTACATCCCCAACCATGAGCTGCTGACCACCACTTTCTCGGTGTTGATTGGTGTTGGCGTAGGCACGGTTTTTGAGATCATCCAGGGCTACCTAACCGCTTATCTGCACATCCCGGCGTTTATCGTCACACTCGGCGGCAGCTGGGTGTTGAGCGGCGGGATCCTGATTATCACGGAGGGGAAAACGATCCCAGCCAACCAACCGCTTTTCTCGGTGATCGCCCAGGGATATTTATCACCGACGGTTGGCTGGGTCGTTTCCGCGCTGATCATCTTGTTCTCGATCTTTTCCATGCTGAAAAGCCGCCGAAATAAGATTAAGTATGGCTTTAAGCCGCTGCCGATGGCGCTCGAGGTTATCCGTTTGGTGGCTTTATCGGTTCTGATTGCGATCTACGTTGCCATTGTGAACCGCTACAACGGCGTCCAAATCCCCGTGATGCTGCTGGCGGTTACAGCGGTGGTGATGTCGTATGTATCGACGAATACACCGGTGGGCCGTTATGCGTACGCAATTGGCGGCAATCGCGAGGCCGCACGCTTATCCGGCGTGAATATCAACAAGAACGTTTTTAAAATATTTGTACTAATGGGTTTAATGTGCGGTATTTCCGGCGTAGTGCTGGCTTCTTATGTTGGATACGGTACGATTGCGGCCGGGCAGGGGTATGAACTGGACGCGATTGCCAGCACCGTATTGGGAGGTACGTCTACTTTGGGTGGTGTAGGGACGATCTTTGGGGCTATTATTGGTTCGTTGATTATGGCCAGCCTGACCAGCGGTTTACAGATGATGAATGTGCCGGCTGCCTGGCAGTATGTCCTTAAGGGTATTGTCCTCGTGGTGGCAGTTTATGCAGACGTATACTTAAAGAAAAATCGATAATTAAGGAATAGAAAAAGCGCAATGAGAAACACTGCAGACCAGAAACTTGTTCGGAAGTTGAACAATAACATCATCGTAGAGATCCTTCGAAATGAGGCGCCTGTGTCGCGGGCAAACTTATCTGCCATTACCGGATTAAATCGCTCAACTGTTTCATCCATTATCGATGAACTAATTGATGGCGGTTGGGTTCGGGAGATTGCCCTGCAAACGGACAAAATCGGACGCCCAGGAATGCTGCTGGAAATCAATCCTGATGGGGGATTTGTTGTTGGGATTGAGATTGGAGTGGATTTCCTCTTATGTCTTGCCACTGATTTTTCAACCGAGGTGATTTGGAGGAAGAGCATCAAGATTGATCCGGAAGAAGGACAGGTTGCTATTTTGCAGAAGGCCTTTGACCTGGTTGAAGAAGCGATTGTGTTTGGGAAAAAGAAATGTGGAAGGGGTTTGGGAATCGGAATCGCGATTCCCGGTTTGGTGGATGTTCACGATGGGGTACTAAAACTGGCTCCCAACCTCAAGTGGGAAAATGTACCGCTGAGGTTGATTTGGAACCAGCAATTCCATTATCCGGTCTATGTTGAAAACGACGGGAATGCGGCGGCTTTGGGGGAGTACTATTTCGGCGCTGCGCGCGGAATTAAGGATTTAATCTATATCGCAGCTGGTTATGGCCTGGGCTCCGGCATCATGGTGGACGGCAAAGTGCTGCGCGGGAATAAGGGGTATGCATCGGAAGTGGGGCATATGACCTATGACCCCAATGGAAAACTGTGTAGCTGCGGCAAACGCGGCTGCTATGAGACTATGATCGGACCGCGGGCAGTCATTGAAAATGTCCAAAAGCTAATAAAAGAAAAAGGCCCGGATAAGACGATCATAAAGATTTCAGAGGGGAATGGGAACGCTATCAATTATGACGCCGTTGTGAATGCGGCATTGGAGAACGATCCCATTGCCATCGACGCGTTGAACGATGTCGGCTGCAAACTGGGATTGGTCGTTTCGCATCTGGTCAATATCTTTGGCCCGCGGATGGTTATTTTGGGAGGCGCCTTGAACTATGCCAAGGATTTCATTGAGCCTGTTGTTGAACGAGTGGTAAAACAAAACGCTCTCTCGCTCTGCCAGGAAGATCTGGTGATTACCAACTCATTCCTTGGGCAGGAATCAAGCGTTATGGGAGCGATTGGTCTAGTCCTTGAAAATTTATGGCAGATCTAGCGACTGCCAGATAAAACAACAAAGAAAAGGAGAAATAAACAATGAACGATAATTATCAACCTCGACCCGAAGACCGTTTCACCTTCGGTTTATGGACTGTGGGAAACACAGGCAATGATCCTTTTGGCGACGATGTACGCGAGTCCAAATCGCCGGCAGATTTGGTCTATTTATTGGCCGATGTGGGGGCCTACGGCGTTAATTTTCACGATAACGACTTGATCCCCTTTGGAGCGACATCCGCCGAAGGTGAAGAAATCAAGAAAGCATTCAAGAAAGCGCTGGCCGACACGGGTCTGGCAGTACCCATGGTGACCACCAACCTGTTCTATAATCCGATTTTCCGCGACGGCGCCTTCACCTCGAACAACGCAGCGGTACGTAAATTTACCCTGCAAAAAGTGATGAAAGCCATCGACCTGGGGGCGGAGATGGGCGCGAAGGTGTTTGTATTCTGGGGCGGGCGCGAGGGTGTGGAGGTGGAAGCTTCCAAGAATCCCATCACGGCCATTCAGCGCAATCGTGAAGCAATGAACTTCCTGTGCGAATACGTTAAGGATCAGGGCTATGATTTGAAATTCGCCCTGGAAGCCAAACCGAATGAACCGCGCGGCGATATTTATTTTGCCACCACCGGCCACATGCTGGCTTTCATCGAAACACTGGACCACCCTGAGATGGTGGGCGTCAATCCCGAATTCGCGCATGAGTCCATGGCTGGGTTGAGCTTTGTGCATGGCGTGGCGCAGGCCCTGGACGCGGGTAAGTTGTTCCACATTGACTTGAACGATCAGGCTTTTGGCCGCTACGACCAGGACTTCCGTTTTGGCGCGGTCAACCTGAAAACCGCTTTCTTCCTGGTCAAACTGCTGGAAGATAACGGCTATAAAGGCAGCCGCCACTTTGACGCGCATGCCTACCGCACGGAGGATTACGAAGGTGTGAAAGATTTCGCGCGCGGCTGCATGCGCACTTATCTGATATTAAAAGAAAAGGCGGTTCGTTTCAACGCCGACGCGGAAATCCAGGGTCTACTGGCGGAACTGGGCAAGGATGACCCGGCATTGGCTGCTTTCGGCGGAAAATACACTCCCGAGAAAATGAAAGCCTTGAAGGATTATCCCTTTGACACCCAGGCACTCACCAAAGTCAGTTACGGCTACGAAAAACTGGACCAATTGACCAATGAAATCCTGCTGGGCGTCCGCTAGATTGTGGGGAAAATCGGATGAATGAAAAAAAATTCCTGGGTGTTGATTGCCTCGAAGCAGCTTTTGGGAATCTCACCTTACTCTTTACATTGTCGGTTGGACCCAGGATCATATCCTTACGGTACGGTAAATCGGATAACCTGTTTGCGGAGATGCCGGATGCCAGTCTGGATTACCTTAATGGAGAAAAATTCCATTTGTACGGCGGGCACCGCCTGTGGGTAGCTCCGGAAGACCCGGCTTTCACTTATATTCCTGATGATTGGCCGATCAACGTTAAGACGCAATCCGGCACCGTTGAATTAATCCAGGAGATTGACCGCAAAACCGGTCTGCGCAAAATCATCCGTGTTCAGGAGAGTGGCAACAAGAATGCCATTATCGTTGATCATCTGGTATGCAATGAGGGCAGCGTTGATAAGAAAATTGCCCCATGGGCTATCTCGCAAATGAAAAGCGGGGGAACCGGCATCCTGCCGCTGCGAGCGACGCAGAGTAACAGTCCATTCCTGCCGGATCGCTCCCTGGTTCTCTGGCCGTACACGGATATTTACGACAAACGCATCCATGTTCATAAGGATTATGTTTTCGTCAACACGCAGCCGAATAACGAGCACGCGGTAAAAGTCGGCACCAGTAATTTACCGAATTGGGCGGCATATTACAACGAACCCTACCTGTTTATAAAATATTCCGGCAAAGCGGACAGCAGCTGTGCGCTGGATTTGGGCGCCGAAGCGCAGTGCTACTGCGACCACAGGTGCCTGGAATTGGAAACCCTGGGTTTGTATCAGGTGGTCAAACCGGGTGAAACCGCAACGCATCGGGAAATCTGGCGGGTAGTGGAAAAACCTTTCCCGCTGCTGACGCCTGAGGCTTTGCAGGATTTTATTAAAAATGATGAATTGGTAAATGTGTTTCAAGGAATGCTATAGATGAATAACGCAGAGACTTATTTTCTTGGAATTGATTCCTCCACTACGGCAACCAAAGCCATCCTGATCGATGGGAATGGAAAGATTCTGGGTGTGGCTGCCTCCGAATATGCCTATGAGACACCGCACCCATTGTGGAGCGAGCAGGATCCGCAATTATGGTGGACCGCGGCAGTAGCGAGCATCCGCCAGGTTGTTAAAGAGGCCGGAGTTGATCCTACCAAAGTGGCAGGTATTGGCTTAACCGGCCAAATGCACGGGTTGGTGATCCTGGATGAAGACGGACAAGTGCTGCGGCCGGCCATCCTGTGGAATGACCAGCGCACACAGCGGCAATGCGATGCAATACGTGAGGTGATTGGCAAAGCGGAATTTATCCAAATAACCGGCAATGACGCCTTGACCGGATTCACCGCGCCCAAGATCCTGTGGGTGCGGGATGAAGAACCACAGATCTATGAAAAAATCCGGCACGTATTGCTGCCCAAAGATTATCTGCGTTTCAAACTGACCGGCGATTATGCTGTCGATCGAGCCGGCGGGTCGGGCACGGTGCTGTTTAATTTGAAAAAACGGGATTGGTCGGATGACCTGATCCAAAAATTGGGTATGCAACGGGACTGGTTCCCACCTACATTCGAAGGAACCGAGGTTACCGGTTCCCTGAGTAAGGCTGCGGCTGACGAAACCGGATTAAGGGCGGACATCCCGGTTTTTGGCGGGGGAGGCGATCAATCAGCCGCAGCGGTGGGGACCGGGGCAGTAGAGGAAGGCATCCTATCCATCAGCCTGGGTACCTCGGGGGTGGTCTTTGCAACGGCCGATTCTCCATTTATTGAAGAACAAGGACGGCTGCACGCTTTTTGCCATGCCGTTCCGGGTAAGTGGCACCTGATGGGTGTAATGCTCTCTGCCGCGGGCAGCCTGCGCTGGTTCCGCGAAACATTCTGCCCGGAGCTGAGCTACGACGAGATTGTTGCCCGGGCGATCCAAACACCCAAGGGCAGTCAGGGCTTGTTGTTTATGCCCTACCTGACCGGTGAGCGCACACCGTATCCGGATCCGCTGGCGCGCGGCGGCTTTGTTGGAGCGACCGTACGGCATACATTTGCCGATTTTGCGCGTTCAGTACTGGAGGGGGTGGCTTTTGGACTGCGGGATAGTTATGAGTTGATGCGCAGCGCCGGGTTGGGGCAAATTGACCACGTCCGTATTACCGGCGGCGGCGCCAGGAATCCAAACTGGCTGCAAATTATCGCGGATATACTGGATACCAGCATCTTTACCGTGGATTCAAAAGAGGGCGCCGCATTTGGGGCGGCGGTGCTGGCGGCTTCCGGTGCAGGCGCTTTTCCTTCGGTCGAGGAAGCTTGCCAAACGGTGATCCACCGGGTGGGCGAGGTTAAACCTTCCCAGGACGCCGCAAAATATGATGAGCTGTACGCCCGCTATCGCGAGCTTTACCCGGCATTGAAAGAGACCTTTCATAAGCTGCCATAGGCAGCCGGCTGGAATTAAATCACTAGTTGTTTTATAAAAAAATCCCGCAGCATTGCTGCGGGAATGCTATTTATTTGACTGCCAGGACCGGAACGGTGGATAAGTTGATCACTTTTTGGATCTGGCTGCCGACCAACAGCCCTTTCAAGCCGCCCAAACCGAGCGTACCCATCACGATTAGTTCGCAGTTCTGACTGGTGGCTACGTTCATGATGCTCTCAGCCGGCGGGCCAAATAACAATTCCGAATTGACCTCTACGTCTTTACCGATGAGTTCGCGGGCTTGCTGCAGCAGGATCTCACCTTCACGGGTTTTTTCGGTGATGAGGTTGTCGATGTAAGGCTTGCCCAGACCGGCGGGCATGGGTTCCAACACACAGACCAGCACCAGTTCCGATGTGGGTTGCACGCGCGCCATGTCACCGGCCACACGCGCGGCGCGGCGAGAGTGGTCAGAACCATCGAAGGCAATCAAGATCTTTTTGAACATATGCACCTCTTTATTGAATTGGTAGTTGTCTATACTTTTAGTATAGATGTGGAATATTAAATCTTTATTGGAATTTATAGGAAATCTTTAAGTTGTGATTTCAATCACATCTACTGCCTGACAAATAACATCCCGGCTGCAAAACCTCAATTCGTCGGGGAAAGTCTCGGCAGAAAAAGAGGCCCTGGTTCATAGGACCTCCACATATCAATTTATGCTTCTTGCGATTGTGTTTCCGTCTGAAAATGCAGCCAGATATACCCCAGTACAGCCACGCTGCCAACGATGCCGCAGGCATACCAAACCCAGTGTGGGTCGTAGTTGTCGATCACCAGACCAGCCAGATAAGGCGTGATTAGATAAGCGGTAGAGACCGCCAGGTTGAGAGTGGCCATGTAACGCGCGCGCAAATCCTGCGGAGCAAAGTTGGCCGCCAGGGTTTCACTGAGCGGATCGATGACCATCTCACCGATAGTTAGAATGGCCATGGCCAGCGCAAAGGGCAGCAAGCCGTTGACGAAACCGAACATGGCGTAACCGGCGGTGGAGAAGGCCGCACCGATAGCCAGCGCGATCAGCGGCTTCATCTTATCCGCCTGGCGGGTAACCCAGAATTGCATAACCACCACCATGACAGCATTCAGACTGAGGATGTAACCGTAATAGTGGTTCGGAAAGCCCTGTACATCGCGCATATAAACGGACAACGTAGAGAGCATCTGCATCATGACCGCGAAGGTCAGCATTAGAAAACCCAGCAGCATCACGTAATCACGGTCTTTAAGCACCTGCAGGTAACCCTTCAGGCCGGCCTTGTCAGTTTTGCCCTCTTCCTGCGTTTCTGTTTCTGATTTTTCCGGCAGGGTTTCATCCAGCAGCTTCAGTACGATGAAGAATGTGATGGTACTGGTGATGGCATCGCCGATGAATAGCCAGTTGTAGGAGAAATCCGAGATGAACCCGCCAATCAGGGGCCCGACGGCGACGGTCAGGTTATAAACCACGCGCAGCACACCAAAACCGCTGGAACGTTTATTTTCTGGCAGGATGTCTGCCAGCATAGCTTGATGCGCCGGCCCGCTCATGGCACCCAGGAAGCCCGCGGTGACTGCCACCAGGAAAAGCACGTAGAAGTGGTTGACGAAGATGATGACTGTGCTGAACAGCCCGCTGACCAGCAGGCCGAACAGCATCAACTTTTTTCGGCCGTAGCGATCGGCCAACCCGCCGCCGACGATCCCGCCCAGCATGCGTCCGGCGGTTTGGGCACCCAACAGGAGCCCCACCACGCTCAAGCCGACTCCGAACTTGGCGGTAACGTACAAGGTGAAGAATGGATAAATGAGGTTGCCACCCAGGTTGTCGATAAACAGGCCCAACATCATAACCCAGAAGGATTTAGGGTATTCTTCTACAGTATTGCGGATTTTATTGATCATATTGAAACTGCCTTTTACTTTCCCGGTAGACAACATGAAGATTTTATCCTGAAAAAGTAACTCGATCGACAGGCTCTCAATCAAATCTATATTAATAAATTACGATTATTGTCCGACTGTATATGATTATTTTATACAAGAAAAGGTCTGAATATCATGGATTATTGTGCACCATGGATTAGAATTAAATTAGTATGGAAAACCTTAAACTGATCGGGCAAAACGCCGAAAAATTACTGCACGAGATCCCGGACGAGGTTACCCTGCTGGCGGCGGCCAAGACGCGCACGCCTGAAGAGGTACGGGCTGCCTGGGAAGCGGGTATCCGCTGCTTTGGACATAATTACGTGCAGGAGGCGCAGGCCATGCTGCCGCAGCTCGATTTCCGGGCTGAATGGCACATGATCGGCCATCTTCAGCGCAATAAGGCTGACCTGGCGGTTTCGCTCTTTGATTTGGTGGAAACGGTGGATTCGGCGCGCTTGGCGCGGGCATTGGAGAAATATTGCGCCCAGCAGGAAAAATTGCTGCCTGTTTTTATCGAGGTGAACAGTGGGCGCGAAGAGAATAAAGACGGCGCGCTGCTGGAAGCGGTGGATGAGTTGACTGCCATAATTGGTACTCTGCCGCATCTGAAATTGCAGGGGCTGATGACCATGGGTCCGTTGACAGGCGAGGCGGAGCTGTCACGCCCATATTTCAAAACCACTCGCGATATTTTCGACCGAATCAAAAAGGAGAATCCGGAACTACGCTGGTTATCGATGGGAATGAGCCACAGCTATAAGGTGGCAGTAGATGAAGGGGCCAACCTGGTACGTATTGGAACGGCCTTGTTTGGCCCGCGAAAATGAATCATGATAAAATATATCTAAATTATGCGTAATGGTTGTTTTGTCGGTAAGAAAAAGAACTATCTTCCCTGATCGTTGGCATAATATCTTGATTTCGAACTTGTTAGCCATCGCACCATAACAACACCAAACAAGCCGGACGAAATTTGCTAAAATTAAATAGAGGAAAATATGCGTGTTGTTGTTGAGTTCACAGGCGTATCCAGAATGTTGACGGGACAGTCCGAAGTTGATCTGACCCTGTCCTCCGGGGATACACTGCAGCAGGTTATTACCTCCCTGGCAAAACGATATCCAGCCCTGATTGGTGAGGTGTTTGAAAAGGGCGGACAAAGCCTGATCCCCACCAATGTTTTCAGCCTGAACGGCGAAAAGATTATCCACGAGAATGAATTAACCTTTAAACCAATGGATGGCGATAAATTAATATTGCTGTCTTTATTAGCCGGCGGATAGAAACCGGTACATTCTATTGACATAAGGAGCGAGCATGTTCGGTTACAGCGGAAAAATTTTACATATTGATCTGACTGAACGTAAGACATGGGTGGAGAACAAACCAGAGGAATGGTACAAGCTGTGGATTGGGGGAGTCTCGATGGCTTCCCGCTTGTGCTGGGAGAATATCAAACCGGGCTGCGACCCCTATTCGCCGGATAATCCCGTCTGCATTGCCAATGGTATTTTTGCCGGTACGCCGGTTCCGGTGGGCGGCAAATATGGCCTGGCATCCAAATCTCCCATGACCGGCTTCATCGGCGATAGTCTATCCGGCTCCTGGTTCACCATCGCGCTGAAACGCGCAGGTTGGGACGCCGTAGTGATCCACGGCGCCAGCGAGAGCTGGGTGGATATCTTCATTGACGACGATCGGATCGAGTTTCGCGATGCTACCAAGTTATTGGGGTTGGGCACCTTCGAAACCGAAGAAGCCATACGCGAAGCGTTGAACGATGATCAGGTGCGTTCCGCTACCATCGGTCCTTCCGGTGAAAACATGGTGCGCTTTGCCAATGTGACGAACGACGGCCGTCAAGCCGGCCGTACCGGGCATGGCGCGGTATGGGGTTCCAAGAAATTGAAGGCTGTTTCGGTACGCGGGACACACGGCGTTAAAGTGGCCGACCCGAAAGCGCTGAATGAACTTTCCATCCACATTGTCAAAGAAGCGCAGGGCCCGCACACATCCAAATACCGCATATTGGGTACTTCAACGAACATGTTGAATATGAATAAGCTGGGACTGCTGCCCACCCGCAATTACAGTGAAGGCGTTTTTGAAGGTGTGGAGACGATCAGCGGCGAGTACCTGCATGAACATAATAAAGTTAAAACCATTGCCTGTGCGCAATGTCCGATTGCCTGTGAACAAATGTCTATGGTAAAAACCGGACCGTGGGCGGGGGCAATGACCGGTATTGAGTATGAATGCTTGTTTGCCAACGGTTCCAATCTGGGTGTTGATGACATCAACACGGTAATCAAGTTGATTTCTGTCGCAGACAGCAGCGGCATGGATGCCATATCTATGGGAATTACGATTTCCTGGGCGATGGAAACCTTTGAAAAGGGCATCTTCACCAAAGAAGATTTCAAATGCGAAAAGTATCCGGAAGGGTTTGAATTGCGCTTTGGCAATGGGGAAGCGGCCGTTACCACGGCGGAAATGATCCGCGATAAGGAAGGCATTGGCAAACTGCTTTCGGATGGCACGCGCATTGCCAGCTTTGTCACAGACGAGATGCGCGGCACGGAGACGTATAAATGGGCCATGCACTCAAAAGGGTTAGAGCCGGCCGGTTACGAAGCGCGCGGGCTGAAGACCTTCTCCTTGGGTTCGGCAGTCGGCACGCGCGGCCCCTGCCATAACCGCACGGCTGCTTACGACCCGGATATCCAGGGTCAGGTGGACCGTTTCTCTGTGGATGAAACCCGCGGTAGTTTGGCGAAGGATTCGGAAGAATACGCGGCGGTTTACGACACTCTGCCGCTGTGCAAGTTCATCCGGCGCTGCTTTACCGGCAAGGCTGACCGGGCAGGCGCCTGGCCAACCATTGTCAACCTGATCAACGCGACCACAGGATGGGAACTGCAATACGAAGATATAGACCCGATTGGCGAACGCGCCCATACCATCAAAAAGGCTTTCAACATCCGCGAGGGCTGGAAGCGTTCGGACGATACCCTGCCGTACCGCTGGATGCATGAACCCATGACTAAAGGCCCTTCAGCCGGACATTTCACCTCAGACGAAGAGTTGGAATACATGAAAGACTGTTATTACGAAGCCAAAGGCTGGACCAAAGAAGGCTTGATCCCCAAAGCCAAATTGATCGAGTTAGGCATGGCGGACGTTGCGGAAGAGATCGGCGTTTAGGAAACAGAGAGAAAAATGACATCTTCAACCTCGAAATACCAATATGTAGACTGCGATCCCGACCTGTGCATCGGCTGCCAGATTTGCGAATACGTTTGCTCTTACACCAAAACCGGTGAATATAACACTTACCGCAGCCGCATCCGTACGGTTCGTGTGGATGAAGTGCTGATCACCGCGTTAGCCTGCCGTACCTGCGAAAATGCCCCCTGCGTGCTGGCCTGCCCGCAGGACGCGCTGGATCAGGATCCCGATACGGGGATTATCGTTATTAACGCGCAAAAATGCGACGCCTGCGCCTGGTGTGTAGAAGCTTGCGACTTTGGCGCGATATCCGTTAATCCGCTGACCAAGCTGGTGGAAATTTGCGACCAGTGCGAAGATCAAGAAGACGGCCCGCAGTGTGTGAAGTGGTGCCCGAAGGAAGCCCTCAAGCTGACCACACCGGAGAAGCAGGCGCAGAAAGCCCGCCGGGATGTTATAAAGTCGATTAAGGATGAGGTCATACCCAAAATTCCTTTAAAAAGTACAACCTGTTAGTCATGCAAGTCAATACTCTATTTTTCAAAGGAGCGGCATGAGCGATAGCCCCAACCAAGAGGAACTGCGCATCGGTGTGTATATTTGCCACTGCGGCAGCAATATCGCAGGCGTCATCCCTCCCGCGGAGGTGGCCGAATGGGCCTCTCATTTACCGGGAGTGGTGCGCGCCACCGATACGCTGTACGCCTGCGCCGACAGCGGCCAGTCCCTCATCAAAGAAGACATCAAAAAATACAACCTGAATCGCGTGGTCGTGTCGGCCTGCTCGGTGCGCATGCATGAGAACACCTTCCGCGGTGCTGTTTCAGAAGCGGGGTTGAACCCCTTCCTGATGGAAATGGCCAACATCCGCGAGCAGTGCACCTGGGCGCATGGGCACGATAAAGCCGGCGCTCTGGAAAAAGCCAAGGACCTGACCGCCGCGGCGGTCGCCAAAGCGCGTTTTCTGACACCGCTGGAATTTATCACGGTGCCGGTTACCAAACGCGCCATGGTCATCGGCGGCGGCGTAGCCGGCATCAGCGCGGCGCTCGACCTGGCGGATCAGGGCATTGAAACAATTTTAGTGGAGAAAGAACCGACCATTGGCGGGGTCATGGCGCAGTTGAACAAGACCTTTCCGACTATGGACTGTAGTATATGAATTCTCGCACCTAAAATGGTTGACGCGGCGCGTCATCCGAAAATTACAGTCAAGACCTACACCAATGTTGAACGCGTAGAAGGCTACGTGGGTAACTTTAAAGTGCAACTGCGTGAGAAAGCGCGCTATGTGCGCGCGGACCGTTGCAACGGCTGCGGCGAATGTGCCAAAGCCTGCCCGATTGAAGTACCCAATTATTTTGAAATGAACCTGGCTCCGCGCAAAGCGGCATATGTTCCCATGAGCCAGTCTGTTCCCCTACTTTATACTATCGATATGGACGCCTGTATCCACTGCTATAAATGCGTGGACGCCTGCGGCGCGCTGGACGCGATTGATTTCAGCCAGGAGGATAAAATCGAGTGGGAGGACGTTGGATCTGTTGTGGTCGCCACGGGCTTCAACCACTTCGACCCCAGCGTGATCCCCGAATACGGCTACAGCCAGTATCCGAATGTGATCACGGCCATGGAAATGGAACGCTTGAACAACTCAGCCGGCCCCACCACGGGCAACCTGATAAGGCCTAGCGATGGGCGCAACCCGCAGCGCGTGGCCATCATCAACTGTGTGGGTTCGCGCGATAAGCGCTTCAACCCCTGGTGTTCCAACTTCTGCTGCATGTACGCCATCAAGAACGCCATCCTGCTCAAGCAGGCCAATCCGGACATCGACCTGTCCATTTACTACATAGACATCCGCACACCTTCCAAGGGCTATGAGGAGTTCTACGACCGCGCGAGAGAGATGGGCATCCACTTTATTCAGGGACGCCCCAGTTTGATCTCGGAAGACCCGCTGACCAGGAACCTGTATATCCATTCGGAAGACCAGGCGCTTGGCAAGGTGATCGAGAAAGAGTATGACATGGTCATGCTCAACCAGGCGGCTGTACCGCAGCCGGACGTGGATACGGTCAGCTCCATTTTGAATATTTCGCAAAGCCCCGGCGGCTGGTTCATGGAATACCATCCCAAGCTGCGCCCGGTGGACAGCCCGACCGACGGCATTTTCCTGGCGGGCGCCTGCCAGGGACAGAAGGACATCCCGGCTTCCGTATCTTCTGGTTTGGCTTGCGCATCGCGCGCCGGCCGCATCCTGCATTCGGATGAGTGGCAAATTGAGCCCATCATCGCGCAGGTTTGGGAAGACCGCTGCGTCAGCGCGGAAGGCAAGCAGTGCGGTGTGTGCGCCAAGGCTTGCCCGTACGGCGCCATTTCAGTCGAAAAAGGCACCGCGGCGCAGATCACCACGGCCAAGTGCCACGGCTGCGGCGGATGCGTGGCAGAATGTCCGCACAACGCCATCACCCAGATGCACTTCACCGACGCGCAAATTCTGGCGCAGATCCGGGCCCTGCTGGCGGAGAAGCCTGAAGAGAAAATCTTCGCTTTCCGCTGCCAATGGTGTTCCTATGGCGGCGCAGACCTGGCCGGCACCAGCCACTTTGATTATTCCGCCAACGAACGCGGTATCCGCGTCATGTGTTCGGCGCGTATGGACAGCGACTTTATCTACGAAGCTTTCCGCTTAGGGGCGGGCGCCGTAATGTATTCCGGCTGCCACCCGCAGGACTGCCACTACATCACCGGCCAACGTGTGGGCGCCGTCCGCGCCGACCGTTTGCTGAAGACGCTGGAAAAACTGGGCATGAGTCCCGGACGTTTCCGCATTGAGTGGATTTCCGCGGCTGAAGGCGATAAATATTCACGAGTGATTAACGAAATGCAGCAGACCATCAACGATATCGGCATGCAGCAAATCCTGGCTGAAAACGCAGCCATGCGGCCTGAGCTGGAAAAACGTTCGCGGCGCATGTACGAAGTGCCCATGGTGCCGGAGGCATCTACTTATTCCGATCAGATGGCCATTGCCATGAGCGTTACGGAGGTAAAGGATGGAAAGTGAACGCCCCCTGACCTTCGCCGATGAAGTGCGCGCTGTGCCCGGCGGGGAGCACCTGGATAGATGCTATTCCTGCGGCACGTGCGTCAGCCGCTGCCTGATCCAGCAGAAACTGGAGCCGGATTACAATCCGCGCCGGCTGCTGCGCATGGTCATGCTGGAAATGCGCGAAGAAGCCTTCCAAAGCCCGACCACCTGGCTGTGCTCGGCCTGTGACCTGTGCTACACCGCTTGCCCACAGGAGATCCATATCTCCAGCGTGATCAACGCGGTCAAACACTTGGCGGTGGAAGCCGGATACAAGCCGGTGATCCAATCGGCCAAAGTGAACGCGCAAACCTGCGTGGGCTGCGGCTTGTGCGAGCAAGCCTGCCCCTACGAAGCCATTACGCTGGAAAAGACCAACGTGCCCTTCCGAGGCAAGGATATGACCATCGCACAGGTGAACGCTGAAAAATGCATGGCCTGCGGGTTGTGCGCTTCGGTGTGCCGCTCGACCTCCATTGAGCTGGACGCGGCAGCGTCCAGCGAAGAATTTATAGAAGACATCCATAGCTGGATGATGAAGCAGCGCAGGGAGGTGGCCGCATGAACGCCAAACCGCATTTCTTCCTGTTCCAATGCCAATATTGCCTGGCGGCTTCCGACGACCAGCACTGGGTGGAGAACGACCTGCCGGAGAACGTCAAATTAATTAAAACACCCTGCACGGGGCGTATCAGCCCCATGTTCGTGCTCAACGCTTTTCAAAGCGGCGCGGACGGCGTGTTGATCAGCGGATGTATGCCGGAGAAGTGCCATTACATCAAGGGCAACCTGGGCGCTCGGCGCCAATTGGACGAGTTCGCCCGGCTGCTGGCCTATTTGGGCATGCAGTCCGAACGGGTGCGTTTTGTGTGGATGGACGTGAGCGAACGCGGCCACATCCAGCAGGAAGTGGCCGATTTCGAGGCGCAGCTGGCTGCGTTAGGACCATCCGAAAAGTTCGCCGCGATCAGCGCGGGCGGGGACGCGGGAGGCAGATATGGCCAATATTGATGCCCTGCGCCAGGAAGTCTCGCGTGTGTTATCCGAGAAGATTGTGGACGTCGTGCTGGGTTTCGAAGCGGGCAGCCTGCCCACGCGCAACCAGCCGGTATTCATCCATAAGGCCAATGAAAGTAAAAGGTTAGTAGATAACGGCTTCGGCGCCAACAACCTGGCCGCGCTGCTGAACCAGCGCCCCAAAGAAGAAAAGATCGGTGTGGTCTGCCGCGGCTGTGAAAGCCGCGCCATCCGCGCCCTGACAGTTGAGCAGCAGCTTAATCGCGAAAACCTTTACCTGATCGGCGTGCCCTGCCAGGGCATCATCGATTGGCGTGCACTCGAGCGTGCTGTGGACGGCGAGATTTTGGCAGTGGCCGAAGAAGGCGATGACCTGCTGGTCACGCTGAAGGACGGCGAAAAGAAGCTGGCGCGCGCGGAAGTGCTGCACAGCGCCTGCCGCAACTGCCGCCAGCCCGACCCGGTGGGGACGGACGTGGTGATTGGCGAGCTGCCCCAACGGGACGGTCTGCCGCAGCGTTCACCCGACGTGGCAGCTTTCCTGGGCAAGGACGCCGACGCGCGCTACGCCATCTTCAGCGAAGAAGCCGAGCGCTGTATCCGCTGCTACGCCTGCCGCGAAGCCTGCCCGATGTGCTACTGTACTGAATGTTTTGTGGACCACATCACCCCGCGCTGGAGCGAGAGCATGGTCTCCCGCGGCGGCACGCAAGCCTGGCACATCATCCGCGCCTTCCACCAAACCGGCCGCTGCGTAAGCTGCGGCGCCTGTGAACGCGCCTGCCCGATGGAAATCAAGATGGAATACATCACCGACCGCCTGAATGAGGACATGCAAGACATGTACGGATTTGAAGTAGGCGCCAACGACAGCGACCAACCGCCCTTCGCGGCTTTCTCGCTGGATGACCGCAACAGGTTCAAGGAGTAGAGCCATGACCTATAAAACTTTACCCTTAAACCAATTCCCCAAGCTGGTCAGCCAGTGGATGAAGAAGTACGACGTGACCGCGCCGGTGACTGTTAAAAATGGATTGGAATTCCAGACCCTCACAGACCCGGCCGAGATGGTGCTCAACAACCGCGCCAACAGCACTTACGCGCCCAAGTCCTTCTTCCTGCCGCAGTCTGAAAAGCTGTTCACGGTTGATCATGGGCGTTTCCAGGCACCGGAGTTGAAAGCCAAGCCGCGCCTGCTGTTGGGCGTGCGCCCCTGCGACGCACGCGCTTTCTGGTTGCTGGATACCGTTTTCCTGGCCAAGGGCGAGGAAGACGCCTACTGGCAGCGACGGCGCGCGGGCAGCCTGGTGATCTCGTTTGGCTGCGACACACCCTGCGCATCCTGCTTCTGCACCTCTGTGGGCGGGGGGCCTTTCGGCAAGGAAGGTTCGGATATCCAGATGACGCAATTGGAAGACGTCTATGTGTTCGAAGCTTTCACTGAAAAAGGCAGCGCGCTGATCGACAAACTGCCGGAAGCGGATGCCGAGACTGTGAAGAGAGTCAAGGCTCTGCAAAAAGCCGTTGCGAAAGAAATGCCCCAGGCATTTGATAGCACCGACCTGCGTGACCATTTATACACGTTGTTCGAGGACGATTTCTGGAAGGAAGCGGCCGAAACCTGTCTGGGCTGCGGGGTGTGTACCTACCTGTGCCCAACCTGCTACTGCTTCGACATCGTGGACGAAGTACAGCGCGGCGAACGCGTGCGCAACTGGGATACCTGCATGTTCCGCGTGTATTCCCAGGAAGCATCCGGGCACAACCCGCGCCCGAACAAAGCCGCCCGCACGCGCCAGCGCGTCATGCATAAATACGCCTACTGGATCGATTCCATCAACGCGTTCGGCTGCACCGGCTGCGGCCGCTGCGTGGTGAATTGCCCGGTGAACATCGACATCCGCGAGATCGTGAGCGCCGCGCAGGCACGCAGCGCGAAAATGGAGGCCGGACGATGAACCTCTACCAACCCATGCCCATGCGCGTTGAGCGCGTCATCAACGAAACCAGCGATCTCACGCTGAAATCCTTTGAGCTGACTTTCGAGAACAAGGCCGACCAGAAGGCATTCTTTGAAAAATATAATCCCGGCCAGTTCTGCCAGTTCTCCGTGTTCGGCAAGGGCGAAGCGCCCTTCGGCATCGCCTCGGCTGCCTGGGAAGGCCCGTTTGTACGCTTCACCGTGCAGAATGTCGGTTCGCTGACCCAAACCATTCATCATTTGCAACCCGGCGATCTGGTCGGCATGCGCGGCCCGTTGGGTAACGGCTTCCCGCTGGACAAACTGAAAGGCCGCAACCTGGTCATCATCGGCGGCGGCTGCGCTTTTTCAACGCTGTACGCACTGACCAAGCATATTATGTACAAAGAACACCGCAAGGATTTCGGCCAACTGACCATCGTTTACGGGGCGCGTAATTCGGGCTTGTGCCTGTACAAGGCCGACATCGAATCCTGGTACGACCGCAGCGACATGGTCGTTCACCAGGCCATCGACGTGCCCGAAGAGGGCTGGGATCACCACGTCGGGTATGTACCGGATGTAGTTAAAAAGGTTGCCCCGGCGCCCAGGAAGGCGTCGGCGATCGTATGCGGCCCGCCCATTATGACCAAGTACACCCTGCCCATCCTGAGCGAATTGGGTTTTCCGCCCAAGGAGATCTACACTTCGCTGGAAAAACGCATGAAGTGCGGTGTGGGCAAGTGCGGCCGCTGCAATATCGGCTCCAAATACGTCTGCAAGGACGGCCCGGTCTTCACGCTGGCTGAACTGCAGGAACTGCCGCAGGACATTTAAGGAGTAGCGCATGCCCGGAAGAGGACTAACTCAAAAACACAGCAGCCCCGAAGCCATTGTATTGGAGCGGGCCATGGTCACGCGCCATTACATCATGCGTTGGGACCTGGAGCGTTGCGTGGGCTGCCAGATCGGCCCGGCCGTCTGCCCGCATGAAGCTCTGACGCATGTGGACGCTGTACTGCAAGATGGCCGCATGAGCGTCAAACAGTTGGTGGAGGTAGATGCGGACAAATGCGTTTTCTGCGGCGAGTGCGTGGAAATGTGCCCGCTGAACGCCATCGACATGACCGTCAACGGCGAAGTGGAAAATCCCGTTATTAAATATGAAGCCTTCCCGACCCTGACGCAATCCACTGTGTTCAACAAGGACGCGTTCGACTGGTCGCGCAAGGATTTTGTCATCGACAACTGCCCGACTAACGTGATCAGTTACGATGGCGAAGCAGAGACCCTGCAAGTGGACGACGCGCACTGCATCCGCTGCCGTCAGTGCGAGGTAGCTAGCGATGGCGCTTTTATTGTGCAGCAGCCCTGGAAGGGCAGCGTCAAATTGCAGCGCGAGAAGTGCGTGGAAGGCTGTTTGGCCTGCGCGGATATCTGCCCCACGCGTGCCCTGCACATCAATGATGAGGGCGAGCTGGTGCTGGCGGACTATTACTGCATTAAATGCGGTGCCTGTATGCAGATCTGCCCGGTCAAACCGGAAATTGAAGAATACGAAGTGGTGGCCGAGGATTACGGCGTCAAGAAAGTGGTCAAACACCAACGCATCATTAACGCGCCGGAACTACCGGTGCTGGTGGAACGCTGGCGCGTGGCGCATTCGGAAGTGCACAGTGGTTCCTGGACGCAGGCGCTGCTCAAGCTGGCGGATGAGAAAGCCGAAATGGTGGAGATCGACCGCAAGCGCGCGCTCAAACGGCGCGATCTGATCCTGTCGCTTAAGGGCGGGCGCAATCACGCCAGCGAAGGCGAACAGGACGCTTAAGTTTCTTCTTCCACAGATTCACACGGATGAAAACATAAAATCTATTTAATAAATAGATACACACAGATAAAGTGGCTTCCTTTAATCCGAATCTCTTGCGAGGTTCGGATTTTTTTTATTGTTTTTGTAAATCGAAGACGAGACTGATAAAACAGAAGGTTAATAATATGAAACCACCTGCTGTGAATGGAAAAAAACCAAAATCTGACATTACGAGGAATGCAGTGACGATCGCGAAGCATTCCCTAGGGGAATCGCGAAGCACCCTCTTGTAAGGAGCAATCTCAGCTGTAAGACAAAGAGAAGATGGGGAAGGAAAATGTGGGGCAGGACTCGCAAAATGTGAGTAAGGAGCTAAGATTGCCGTGTCGCTTACCCACAGAAAAGCGAGTGGACAAGCTTCTCGTAATGACATGAGTGGGGGGAATGGTATAGATTAAAATAACTCTATCCAAAACTTTTCAAAATTACAGCTGAGGATGCCCTCTTTTCAGACTATATAAGGCCAAAAACGCATAGAAGGGCGATAAAATAAACCCAATACACGATACTAATGTTTATTTATGGAGGGAAGCTTGGACGAAAGCATCAAAGAGAAAATCGTTGCCGACGCAGTTGCGCGCATGGATGAGAATTATCATTGTTCGGAAGCCATTCTGTTAGCAGCTGCCAGCCGCTCCTTGCCGGATTTGGACCCGTTGGCCGTACGCCTGTCCACTCCCTTTGCGGGCGGGGTGGGCTGCTCGCATATGGAGCTGTGCGGTGCGCTTGCCGGGGGATTGCTGCTGATCGGCGCGCTGTATGGGCGGGAGGATGCGCAGACGAATGACGATCTTTGTCAGGCACTGACCGCTGGTTGGCGTGAGCACTTCATGCAGGAGTTCGGTTACACCTGCTGTCAGGACCTGCGTGAGAATTGGGTGGGGCAGCCGGGCCAGCCGGACTGCAAGGCGCTGGTGGGACGGACAACCGGCCTGCTGGTGGATTTCCTGGAAGAAACCGCCCATAAAGCCTGATCTATCTTTTCTTTATCGCGCATTCACAAGCAACCAAACGGAGATAACCATGCTCAGCAAATATCTGGAAATTGTCGAAAAAGGCGTCGTATTGGTCAACAACGAGGAGGTCAGCTCAAATGACCTGGGACCGAACGAGGCCATCATCCAAAATGAGGCTTCCATCATCAGCGCCGGCACGGAGCTTTCGCGCGTGTTCGCGCTCAAACCGGGCGTGACCTTTCCTGTGCGCCCCGGTTACGCCATGATCGGGTGCATCCTGCAAAAGGGCAGTGCCCTGACGGATTACGAAGTGGGCGAACGCGTGTTTTACCTGGGCAACCACGCCTCCCTGCTGCGCTTCACCGGCAACGGTGAGGAAGAGTGGAATCACTTTTTCAAAGTGCCCGAGGGATTGGATTCTGTGGAAGCGCCCCTGGTTTGCATGATCGGTATCGCCCTGACCGGGCCGAATATCTGCGAGGTCAAGATCGGCGACAGTGTGGCTGTGTTTGGGCTGGGGATGGTGGGATTGCTGGCGGCACTGCTCTACCAGATCAACGGCGCGCGCGTGATCGGGTTGGACCCGGTGGAGAGCCGCTGTGAGCTGGCGAAAACATTGGGCATCCGCGAGACGCTCGCCTGCGCGCCCGCGGAACAGGCCGAAGCGGTAAAGGCCCTGACGGATGGATTGGGCGCGGACATTGGCGTGGATGCGGTGGGACATTCCAACGTGATCGCGACTGCTATTCAGGCCACGCGGCCGTACGGCCAGGTGGTATTGTTGGGCACGCCGCGCGTTGCGGCCGAAGGCAACCTGACGGATATCTTCAACCCCATCCATATGAAGATGTTGACGGTGCGGGGTGCGTTGGCTACCGGCGCCCCGTTGAAATCCGTCCCCGGCAATCGATTGAGCTTTGAGCGTAATTACCGCACTGCCTTTGACATGATGCTGAATAAACAGATCGACGCTTCCAAGATCATCAGCCACGTCATCCGGCCGGAGGAAGCCGAGGTGGCTTACCACGGCCTGTACTACGATAAGGAGCATTACCGCTGTGTGGTGATCGACTGGCGTTAGTGAGATCAGCGTAAGATTTCCCTATCTATAAATTATTTACAGAATTCAGCGGCATTTTAAGTAGACTGCCGCTGAATTTGTCTTATACTTGTGCCCAATATTTATCCGCCGGCCGTATGATAGGCTTTAGGGCCGGTGTATTGAACTCTTCATTACTCAGAAGCACATGTCATTGGAAAGGCAGGATTACCCGTATGAGCCATTTTAAAATTGTGATCTCCGATTACTACTATCCCAACATCGACCAGGAACGCGAAATCTTCAAGCAATTGGGCCCGGACGTTGAGATTGTGGACTGCACCAAGATCATCCCGGGCGGCGCAAAAACATCCGAACAACTGCTCCCCTTTGTGGGCGACGCGGATGCAGTGATGACACAGTTCACAGCGGTGGATGCGCAAGTGATTGCTGCCATGCAGCAATGCAAAGTCATTGCTCATTATGCCGTTGGTGTAGATCTTATCGATATTGAAGCCGCCACCCGGAAAAATATTAAGGTTGCCAACGTTCCGGATTATTGCCTTGATGAGGTCTCCAATAGTGCCATCGGACTCATATTGGATGCCATGCGTAAAATCACGTTTTCACGCGATTTACTGTTGAAAGGGAAATTTTCCATAAAAGCCATCGAGCCGATGAAACGTTTAAGCGAGGCTACACTGTGCCTGATCGGTTTTGGCAACATCGCGCGCAACGTATACGCTAAAGCCAAAGCTTTCTTTGCGAAGGTTGTGGTTTACGACCCTTATTTCAAAGGTCAGGCGGATTATCCCGAAGTCGATTTTCTGACGCTGGAAGAAGCGCTGGCCCAGGCAGACGTAGTCTCCATCCACGTGCCTTTAACAAAATCAACCAAAGGGTTGTTGGGGCGCGCACAATTCGCGCAGATGAAGGACGGCGCGGTGCTGGTCAACACAGCGCGCGGCGCGCTAATCGACGAGGACGCCATGCTGGAGGCGCTGGACAGCGGCAAGCTGGGTTATGCCGGGCTGGATGTGCTGGCCGACGACGAATATGAGCATACTGCCTTCCTGCGCCACCCGCGTGTGTGCCTGACGCCGCATATTGCCTGGAACTCGGACGGTTCGCGCGAAGAACTGCAGCGCAAAACCGCCGAGAACGTGGTCAGCGCGCTGCTGACCGGCCAGCCGATCTACTGCGTGAATTAGTGCACATCGGCTTTTTGTGGAAAAATTTACTGCTCTCGGTATCGATGAGAGCGATTTTTCTTATTCATCTTGGATTCCGTCAAGTACGCCCAAGAGGTGCAGGTGATTGTTTATGTCAGGCAAGAATGCCTGACCTACGTGAGATTTGTAGGTCACACATTCTTGTGTGACAGACCTGCTGCGCCACCCGCACGTGTGCCTGACGCCGCACATTGCCTGGAACTCGGACGGTTCGCGCGAAGAACTGCAGCGCAAAACCGCCGAGAACGTGGTCAGCGCGCTGCTGACCGGCCAGCCGGTATACTGCGTTAATTAATAAAGAAAACCGTCCTCCATGAATATGAGTGGAGAACGGTTTTCTTTATTAATATCAGGGCAGGTTATTGCCCTGCGTATAGGCGTTAGGCGGTTTGGCTCTCTTTAGCGGTCGCCAGCCCCCAAACGATAAAGCCCAATGCCAGGCTGCCGGCAATACCACCTACGGCCAGGAAGGCATTGGCAACGCGCGGCAGGATGCTCTCGGTTATGGCCTGTAAAACAGTAGGGGAGCTGAGGAAGGTTGGCAGGCTGCCGAGATGCGCTTGTTGCAGCCCGTATTGGGCCCAATACAATGCGCTGCTGCTCTGCAGAACCAATCCCAATATGAAAACCGGAAGTGCGGAAATCATCAACATCCAGCCCAACCACTGCAAACGCACACGCCATCCACTGTCCGCGATTAGCGCCGTGATATACCAAAAACACAATGCAATGAATGCCAGGAATAATACCGACAGCATGACACCGGCCGGTCCAGCCATACCCGGCAGATAGACCTGCCAATCCTGCTGGTTTTGCCACTGCTCACTCAGGAGAACTTCATCCGGAATTTGGGCCAGGGCTTGCGGGAGGGCGGGTTTCAAGAAATTTTCGATCAATAACTCTTCGGAAATACCTTGTGGCTTGCAGGGAGTCTGTCCTTCTCCAAACCCGGGTGTTTGTCCGGACTGGCAATCGGGCAGGGCAGTTACCAGCGCGGTTAAAAATTCATCCTGTTTCTCTTGAGTCAGGGCGGTTTTGATAGGCCGCAGGTCGATGGTTGGTGTGAATTCCCGGGTTATCCCCTGAATATTATCGAAAAATCCATTTACAATCGCGCTAAACTGACCTTTCAGGTAATCCTGGGTGATCACGCTGCGCAGGACCTCCTTGAGCGCCTGGGTGTCCGCGTCCGCGGGCAGCGCGATATGGCTGCGCAGGACGTCATCCAGCGTCTGGTCGGATAAAAAAGCCTGGTAGACCTGATCCTGGTCCAGCGCGTCGGTGAAAAACGTGCGGTCCAACGCCCAACTAATGGTGCTGAACGCGGTCAGGCTGGCAACCAGCAGGGGGAAAACCAGGCAAATGGTAAAAATTATGGCAATCAATTTTCGCATGCTTACTCCTAAAAGAAATTTGGTCTGAAATATATACGGGTTAATCCGGATGAAGTTCTCTCTTTTTTTAACCCATGCCGGATCAGGGCTGATCCGTTGTCGAGTTGTCATCCGCCAAAGCCAGGTTATCGATGCTTATCGCTACCGAATTGTCCGCGTTTACACCAAAGGCAAATCCAATCACCAGGTTCGATGGATTGAATGGGCTATTTGCGTTCTCTTCCCATTCCACGCGATGAAGATCTTCCCAACGTAGCGTGACCGATATCCAACCTTCCATGCTTTCGGTGGTTGTTTCGATTGAGTATGTGTAGGTTTGCAGCGCGTCATCGCTGCCAGTGTACAGGTTGACGTCAAAGACCGATCCGATTTCCAATGCGTGAAGCATGAAGGTGAATCCTTCTGATGCGGACCAATCTTGCGCCTGGTCGAAAAGTATTGAGCAGGTTGCCCAGTCATCCGCCTTTACATCCAGGTTAACCATTAATGCGCGCGCACCCTCGTAGGCTGATCCCTCTTCGACTGTGCAATCCATCGATGTATTTGCCGGGTTACCGCTGAACAACTCCCATCCATTGGCGCTCAACGGGTTGTCGCTTTCAAAATCATCGATCATGGCTGCCGCTGCCATTGTTGTGCCGGTTGCGCTGCTCTCCGGGGAATTGTCCGCATGGGCTGCGCTGCTTATTGGGGTGGGTTCTTCTTGTTGGACCGCGGCCGGCATTTGCGAAGACGCGCTTGCCTTCCAGCGCTGATAATAATAATTAAGCAGGGGAATGAATTCCTCGGTTGCCTTTTGGCTGCCGATCTCAGAGGGATGGTCATCTCCGCTTGGGTAATACAGCGTATTGCTCGTAGAAGTTATATGCTCAATTTGATCGTTATTGTAGCGGTGATGCGCATCTTTGCCGGTCAGGATGTTGTAGAAATCAAAGACAGCCACATTTTCCAGTAAATAGTCATTTCCCGATAGCCAATCTTCCACCAGCCAGTTGTTGAAGGCACGCGCATTTTTCGCGTTTGCGCGGCTGCTAACCGGCGGAGCGGTGACGACGATGAATAATTTATCCGGCCGGGTTGCGAAGTATTGTAAGAGTTGGTTATATACATATTTCGCGCCGCTTACGCTCAGATCGGCAAACGTGCCGGGTGGATCGTCGGGGCTGCCGCTTAATTCCGAGTTGGGAAAACAGGATTTAAACATGATGATCGTATTCTCGCCGCCCGGATCGGCCAGTGAACGGGAATAATTACTTAATTGCCCATTTTCATCGTAAAGGGTTTGTGTGATTTCTTCTGTCCGGTCGCTGCGGAACCATTCCAACCAATCAGGAATATCCGTGCGGTCGCCGATCGCATCCGGCCCCCAGCCGTAGTTGGTGTCACTTACAAAATAATTGTTCTGTCCCAATTGCTTACCCAGGTTCCCGTACCCGTCCGTCAACCAATTTTCACCGCATGAATGGTGGATGAAAATCAACTTGACCGGCTCGTCTGGCGGCTGTGGGTCGGGAGAATGCAGGGAGTTTGCCGCGGTGGAGAACATATAAACACTCAGCAATAGGGATATCAGCAGGATCGTATGGATTTTACGCATGATTTCCATCTTTCTACTTAACTTAATCAAATTATAGAGAATAAAGAGGCAAAGTCAATTAACCAGGTGCCTCCTAAACTAGAAAATGTTAATCAAATATATAAATAAAACCCCGTTTTGTGTATATATAATCAGGATACCTGAGATACATTACAGGGTTAATATAATCAAATAGATTTAACTCATTGGAGGTTATTATGATGGACCGTATTATCGCAGCTTTTACGTTCAAACCCGGGGTTTATAAAGAGGTTGAGGACGACACCACGTTTACTTCAAGCGCCTGGATGATTGTGGCCGTGGTGGCCTTTCTCTCCGGCCTGGGCTCTACCGCGGCTGCCGCCGACGGCATTGGCGCCGGCTGGATCTTCGGCGCAATTTTCGCGGCGCTGTTTTCCGTAGGCGGATTTGCCCTGGGCGCTTTCGTGATTGGCTGGGCAGGCAAGACCTTCTTCAACGCGGATGTGACCTTTGACGAATTGGTGCGCACCCTGGGCCTGGCTTATGTCTGGAATGTCGTTCAATTTCTGAACATTATCACCCTGGCCGGTTCCGGAATGCGTTGGATCAGCCGCCCGATCACATTCCTGGCCGGCCTGGCAGGATTGTTTGCCTGGTTCATGGCCGCCAAAGAGGCGCTGGACCTGGAATGGCCGCAGACCATTGGTACGGTGATCATCGGCTGGATTGCCATGGCGATTGTTACTGCCATTGCCAGCGGTTTGTTGGCCGTATTCGGTTTGGTTAGTGTGAACGCTTTAATGGGTGCACTTTAGCTTGTTATCGGCTTTGAATTTAGAAAGGCAGCATGGGTATATTTTGTGCTGCCTTTCTAATAACACGACTCTTTCCTCCAGGGAATGCTTCGCGATTCCCAAAAGGAGTGCTGCACGGTAAACATTCCACCTGAGCAGGTGTGCGGCTTTTTGGGCGGCGAAACCAAAAATATCCAGATGCGTATAAATAAGTATAAGTAATGAATATCAAGGAGAATGCAAAATGGGTGAAAAGGTCAGCGAAAAAAGAGAATTAGGCGAATTTAACTCCATCAATATGCGTGGTATTGGCAAGTTGTTCGTTACACAGGGTAAAGAACAATCCGTCTTGGTTGAAGGAGATAAGTTGGCGGTCAGCCGTATTACCACCAATGTCGCCGACGGAAAATTGGTCATTGATGTCGGTCGCGATTGGGTGGAAAAAATCAGCGCGGGTTTTGACTTCCTTTCGGAAAACGATATCCGCATCAATGTTGTCATGAAAGAATTAACCGAACTTGAAGTTGCGGGTGCTGCTGATATTGAGGTAAATGATATTAAAACCGACAGCCTGGAGCTGAAGATGATTGGCGCTTCCAACGTCAAAGTAATGGGTTTGAAGGTGGATTCTTTGAAGACGGAAATCCCTGGTGCCGGGAAAGTTTTAGTTGAGGGCAAGGCGAAAGACCAATCGGTTACTTTGGCAGGCGCAGGTAACTTCAGCGGACATGAATTGGAATCGGACACTGCCAAAGTCGTATTAAGTGGCGTGGGCAGCGTGCAGCTATGGGTTAAGAAGGAATTGGATGTCACCATCGCTGGAGTTGGCAGTGTTGAATACTACGGAACTCCTTCAGTCAAACAAAGTTTAACCATGCTGGGTAAAATAACTTGCCTGGGTGAGCACAAGTAGAACTGAAAACAGGAAAAACACCAATAAAAGCCCGTCAGAGGTCAAATCCCTTGACGGGCTTTGTTGATTAGGTGTAAACTCAATTTAGAAAGAGAGAACAATGAGCGAAGAAATTTCATTAGATTTAGATCCTGACCCTAGACGCAGCTCGGCTCTTTATCCTGTTGAACATTTTTCACCGGGAGGTGAATCGGTTTAAACCGCACCTTGATTTAATTTAAGGTGGTCTCGCCCTCGGTACCGTTCAACGGATGAAGCCGAGGGTTTTTGCTTTCCATGGGCTCGAATCAAACGAGAAATGGAGGTAAACATGTTAACGATTTTAAAGACCACTGAAAATGCGTTGGTTAGTATCCCGCAGGTTGCTGACGGCGCTTGGGTGCACGTGGTGAATCCCACTCCTGAAGAAATTGAACAGACTTACGGTCTGGGTATTCCTCGGGATTTCATCACCTATCCCCTCGACCTTGACGAACGGCCGCGCACCGAGAAAGAAGCCGGTGCCACGCTGTTATTGCTGCGCACCCCTTATTACCAGGGTGAGACGCAGGATATTCCCTTTACGACGATTCCTCTGGGGATTATTTTGTGCAATGATTTCATTATTACCATCAGCAAGTACAAAATACCGCTGCTGGATTCAATTGCCAAAAGAGGGCGCTATTTTTCCACCAATAAACGGAACCAATTTATCCTCAATATCCTGTTGGCTATTGCCAATGAATACCTGGCGGCAGTACGCGCAATCAACAAGAAAGTTGACCTGATTGAAGATGAATTGCAGAAATCCATCCGAAATAAAGAGGTGTTGGAGCTTCTCAAATATCAGAAGAGCCTGGAACTTCTGTCTACCGCTTTGAAATCCAATGAGCTGGTATTTGAGAAACTGCAACGCATCCGTTTTTTCAAAGAATTTCCGGACGATTCCGATTTATTGGAAGATGTCATCACCGAAAACCAGCAAGCTATTGAAATGACCAATATTGCCAGCAACCTGCTCAGCCAGATGATGGATGCTTTTGCTTCCATTATCTCCAACAACCAGAACCAGGTGATTAAATTGCTGACATCAGTAACTATCGTTCTGAGTTTACCGACTCTTATTTCCAGCTTTTTCGGAATGAATGTGGCTCTGCCCTTCCAAACAAATACCGATGCGTTTAGTTGGGTAGGTTTGATTTCATTATCAATCATGGGCATTGCTGTAATATTATTTAAATGGAAAGATTGGTTTTAGGAGAGGAAAATGATTTATATCAGCAATATCATAGATAACAAAGTATGGGATATTTACGGGAAAAAGATCGGTAAGTGTCCAGATTTATTAATCTCCCAGAATGGTCATAAATTCCCAATCATATGTGCAATAAAATTGGAATTACACGATAATACCAAACTATTAATCCCAATCGAGAAAATCAGTAGTTTATTCCCAAGTATTACGCTTAATTCAATTCTCGATGAAATTGAACCTTATCGCGAGACAGGCAGAGATTTGTGGTTGGGGCATCAAATACTGGATCATCAGATTGTCGATGTTGAGGGCAAACGAGTGGTCAGGGTAAATGACGTCCAAATTGCTTTTGTGAATAACCATTTTATAGTAACCGGTGTGGATGTGGGCAACCTGGGTTTGTTGCGACGGTTGGGTTGGGACAATCTTGTGACAGGCATGTCGAAGTTGCTAAAAATACCAGTTCAAAAGAAGGTAATCTCGTGGGACAATGTTGTCTACGTTGAAGAAAAAGACCCGCTAAGGTTGAATATCTCACAAGAGAAAATCAGTAAACTCCCCCCTGCCGACATCGCCTCAATTATGAATGGATTGGATCGCAACACAAGCCGCACATTCCTGGAAAGTATGGATGATGAGACTCTGGCAGATACGTTGGAGGAAAGCCCCACCAAGACCCAAATCGAGGTACTTTCAAACCTGGATTCTGAACGCGCGGCAGATATCCTGGAGGAAATGGATCCTGATGAAGCTGCAGATTTATTGGCAGATCTGCCTGAGGAAACCAGTTCAGAGTTATTGGAGTTAATGAATGAAGATAATGCGGAACATGTCCGGTCATTGTTGGATTTCCCACCTGATTCAGCGGGTGGAATAATGACAACTGAATATGGATGGATCAATACAGGATTAACCATCGGGGAAGCAATCTCCTTTCTTCGCTCGTCCAAGGAAGCACAAGAAGTCGAGGATATGTACTATATCTATGTATTGGATGACCAAAAGCAATTGAATGGGGTAGTTTACCTACGTGATCTTGTAATGGCATCTCCTGAAGTACAGGTTGACGCGTTAATGAATGCGGATCCTGTTTCTGTGAGCCCAACCGCGCAACAGGATGAAGTGGCATACCTGATGGCGAAATATAATTTAGTGTCAATTCCCGTTGTGGACGATGAGAACGGGAAAATGATTGGTATTGTCACGCTTGATGATGCAATTGATTCTGTATTACCTACAGCATACAAGAAAAGATTGCCCCGGTTTTTTTAAAAATTAAAATAAAGTATTAAATAATGACTAACGAAATTAAAAAGAAGAATTTATTCAGAAGAATTTGGTTATATTTTGCAATTTTTGGACCCGGACTCATTACTGCTTCAGCTGATAATGATGCACCAGGAATTGCGACTTACTCAATGGTGGGTTCTTTTTATCAATATAAATTCCTATGGTTGATTGTTGTGATCACTTTTGGTGAAGTTATTATTCAAGAAATTGCTGCACGTCTGGGCGCGGTAACAGGTAAGGGGACAGCTGATTTGATTCGTGAGAAATTTGGGGTAAAAATAACCTTATTCGCAATGATTTGCCTTTTGATTGCAAATATGGGTACAACTATAGCTCAATTTGCTGGTATTGCAGCAGGAGGGGAATTAATTGGTGTCTCCCGCTATATTATTGTTCCGGTCATCTCTGTTATTATCGCATTTTTGGCGCTTAGAGGTACTTATAAGTATATGGAAAAGTTCTTGTTGGTATTATGTTTATCGGCATTAAGTTATGTGATTACAGTAATATTGATAAAGCCTGATTTTTCTGAAATAATTCGTAATACTCTACAGCCTAATATTTCAATGGACAAGAATTATATCCTGGCTATGTTGGCAACGATTGGAACGACAATCACTCCCTGGGGAATTTTTTATATGCAAGCTTCTGTTGTAGATAAAGGAGTAGATATTAAAGATTATCCATCTACAACCCGTCTTGATGTAATATTTGGTGCAACTTGGGGTAATATTATTTCGGCTTTTATAATTATTTGTACAGGTGCGACATTATTTGTAAATGGTATAAAAGTTGATGAAGCAGGGCAAGCAGCTTTAGCATTAGCACCACTTGCAGGAGAATGGGCAACACTATTATTTACCATTGGTTTATTAGGGGCTTCTATCTTGGCAGCAATGGTATTGCCGCTATCAACCGCTTATGCCATCACCGAAGCTTTTGGTTGGGAACGCGGATTAGATCAAAGTAAAAAAAATGCACCAGTTTTTTATGGACTTTATTTAGGTGTAATTGTATTTAGTGCTTTATTTGTTTTAATTCCTGGAATGCCATTATTTCAGATTATGTGGTTGTCACAAACTGTGAATGCAATCTTGCTACCGATCCTATTAATACTAATATTAAAATTGTCAAATGATAAAGAAATTTTGGGAAAGTACACTAATCATAAATGGCAGAATTATTTCGCGATCGGATTAACAATCATGATTGTTTTAATTACATTGGCCTTGTTTATTTTACAAATAAATAATTAAACGAGTTATTACTAACGGAGTAAACGGTAAAACCGGTATTTTTTCTACTAAAATGTTGATTATATAAAATCTATTGGCTTTTCTTGATTTTTCCAAAAATAAAAAACCGATTTAGCTATGCTGGTTCGGGTGATTTAGAACCACGGGATTTATTCCGATTATGGGTTGAATTTATCGGAAGTCGAATAAAGAAGACCGTTTTTTCTTTATCCGGCAAGAATCCAATAATGCCGTTGTGTTTTTCCACGATAGCTTTAGATATTGCCAATCCTAATCCGGCACCCGGATAATTTTGGGTGTTCTTTCCACGATGGAAGCGGTTGAACAAGCCTTCCCGGTCTTCATTGAGAATGCCAATACCATCGTCCTCAACCAGGATCAGGGCGGAATCGGATTCGGCATACAATCTTATATTGACGATGCCTCCGGGCGGGGTGAATTTTACAGCATTAGCGAGCAGGTTGCCGACCGCGCGGCGTAGATTCTCGTCATCACCTTTGATCAGGATCGGTTCCGGCTGCAGCAGTAAGTTGAATTCCACTTTAGCCTGTTCCGCTGCCGATGCGTAGATTTCACTGATCTCATTAAGCAGATGGGTCAGGTCGATTTCTTTAAATTTTGTTTTTTCATTCTTGGATTCCAGTTTGGAGAGGTTCAGCAGATCCCTGGAGAGGCTGTCCAGACGGTCAATCTGCTCCAGCGAGCGGTGGATTATGGGTTTGGCTTTCTTTAAGGATGTTTCGGTTAATGCCAGGGTTAAATCTGCCCGTAGCGAGGTCAATGGTGTGCGAATCTCGTGAGCCGCGTCCGAAACGAATTGGCGCATTGTTTCTATGCTGTGTTGGATGTGCGCGGCCATCTGGTTGAAGGTGTCTGATAATGAAGCCAGTTCGTCAGGTTTATAAATAGGTGAACGGATCTCGAAATTGCCATCTTTCATTTCAGAAGCGACACTTTCCAAATTTACCAATGGTTTGGTTAGGTTACGGCTGACGATATAACCGATGATGGTGGAGATCACCACACCAATCAGACTGGCAATTCCCCAGCCGCGAATAACGTCGGTAATGATGCGCTGGCTGTATCGTGGGCTTTCCGATAACTCGACGTATCCCAGGATTTTATGATCCAGGTCATAAAAGGGTGCATGAACTACTTTTGAAGACCGATTTTTATATACTGAAGTGTCAACTTGCATGAGGATAAAGCCGAATATGTCCGGGTTTGCCTGAAAGGAATATGCGGGCGGTGGGTCATCATTGTTCGTTTGACCGTCTTCTTGGGAAGGTTCCAAGGAAAAAGAGGATGCATTCGTTGTGTTTTCAGTTACGGGGGTCTCTTCTGCATTAGATACTTCACTGGGCATGCTACTGGGGTCAATGCTATGTGTTATATCAGGCGCGGATTGAGATTGTTGATTGGAGAATTGCGATCTGGGAACTGTGATATTCCAGCTTTGTGATGGTGAACCGGAATCAGCTATGGCATAACCGTTCACATCGAGAATTCGCACTCTTGATTGGATCAAGAACGCGGTTATTCTGGCCTGGTTTTGGAATACATCCTGATAGTCCAGCAGCGAGTCCCCCAAACTGATCTCGGATTTCTGGACAATTCTCGAAATGCTGTTTGCGGTACCAAACACGTTATCATTCAAGTATCGGTTTTCAAGGTTGTTGTAATATTTCCATATCGTCAGGGCCAGGACAATCCCGATCAATGTGGTTGTCAACAAGGCCAGAATCCCAAATGATAATGGCAGTTGTGTCTGCAGAGACCTAAATAATTTGTGTTTTTTCATAAGTTATCTTTAGTTTATTTTAATGCAATTACCGGCGGCACTGATTGGGCTTCCAAAACGGATTAAAAGCAAATAGGCAGATAATGATGGATGAAAAAACGTTGATGAAAACCGATATATACTGCGGAAAAGATGAAGCTTTTCCCTCTACTAACCATCTTCCGGGCCGGTTTATTAAATAATCGGCTGTAAGCTTAAACGATCAATGTTTAATCCCCCAGTATGGTGAATTACTGTCTCTTAATGCTAGTCAGGGTTAGCCGATAGACGGTAACCGATGCCGGGTACAGTCAAGATTAATTTGGGATGGGCAGGATCGTACTCGAGTTTTTCGCGTAAGCGCCGAATATAGACCGTGATGGTTTGGCTGTCATTGATCTCCTCGGTTTCGTACCCGCGAATGCTGCTGACCAGTTGTGAGCGGCTGAGTACCTGGCCAGGGTGTTTGGCCATATGCACAAACAAACGGTATTCAGTAGGGGTCAGGCTGATTACGTTCTCATTGCGAGTTACCGTGGCCCGTAAAATATCAATGGTCAGGTCGCCAATGAAAATCAATTTGGATTCGGTGGAAGAAAATTCGCCGTACGCGCGGCGCAGCAAAGCACGGATGCGGGCATTCAGCTCGTTGGGGTTGTAGGGTTTGGTCATGTAATCATCCGCGCCGATTTCCAGGCCCAGAACTTTATCAATGGCTTCATCGCGAACGGTTAAGATCAGGATGGGTTGGTGCAAACCGGCCTGACGAATCTGCCGGCAGAAGTCGAAACCGGAACCGTCTGGCAGACGAATATCCAGGATGATTAAATGCGGCTGCGTTTTTTGTGCGGCTTCAATTCCTTTTATGCCTGTATTGCAGATTTGGATGGAATAACCTTCCCGCACCAGGCCGTCGTTCAGGCTGCGAGCTACGGCCGCGTCATCTTCAATGATTAAAATACGAGGATTTTGAATTTGTAAAGTCATTTCTTTATTCCCGGCTTTCTTTGGTTGAAAACATTATATCTGCCAAAATGTAAATATATATTTCAACCTTTGATTAATAAATTAATTATCTGTTAATCCACTCCGGTAAACAAAACAGACGTTGATCGTGCAACAATAACGAAAATTATTCTCCTACAATTTAATTGTTTTCATTCTAAACCGAAAATGATATTAAATTGATTTCAGTATGTAAACAACTTGTAAAATATATTAATGAGATCTGACAGGAAGGGCCGGATTTAAAATAGAAAGGTTATGAAAAAGCCTCCCGATTATGCGGGAGGCTTTTTCCATTATTCAACCGGTAATTCACTGGTTACAAAATCTTCCACCATGGAGATGATATCGATGAACCCATCCACGTTCCAGGCAGCCCGGCCAATGAATAAGCCATCGATATGTTCCTGGCTGATCAGGGGCAGGGCGTTCTGCGGATTGACGCTGCCGCCGTACAGTACGGGAATATCGGCTGCCTGTTTACCGAAGATTTCCGACAGGACTTTTTTGATATGCGCGTGCACCTGGTCGGCGTATTCGGGCGAAGCGGGGGAACCGGATTCGCCAATGGCCCACACCGGTTCGTAGGCAACCAGGATGTTCTCCGCCTGCGTTGGACTGACCTGATGGAAAGCGATTTTTAGCTGGCTGGTCAATTTCTCGATAGTCAGGCCCATTTCCTTATCCTGGGCGGTTTCACCAATGCAAACAAGCGGACGCAGGCCGTTCTGCAATACAGCTTTGACCTTGGCGTTGATCATCATATCTGTCTCGGCAAACATGGCGCGCCTCTCGGAATGGCCGATCTCGACCATGCCGGCTCCTGCGTCTTTGATCATCAGTGGGGAAATTTCGCCGGTGGCCGCGCCGCGGTCGAGCCAATGCACGTTCTGTGAGGCTACTGTGATTTGGGAATCTTTCAACTTCTCGGTGACAGCGTATAGAACCGTGAAAGGTACGCAGATAAAAATGTTGCTGCTGGGATGCCGCTGGTTGCAGTAATCCTTGATTTTGTCGGTGTAAAGCATGGCATCACTCATTAAGTGATTCATCTTCCAGCCGGTTCCAATCCATAAATTCTTCATTAAGACACCTATCTAACCAATAAAATTTGTTGTTGCGGTCGAGATTGAAAACTTATTTCCGATAAGTCTCGTCAATGGCGTTGATCTTATCCACTTTGCGAGTCGAGCGCCCGCCGGCAAATTCACATTTCAACCAAATGCCTACCAGGTATTTTGCCGTCTCCGGGCCCATGGTCAACGCGCCCAATGTCATGATCTGCGCGTTGTTGCTCTTGCGGGCACGTTCGGCAGAATATGGATCGCATACCTGCGCGGCGCGAATACCAGGGAATTTGTTGGCGGCGATAGCCATACCGATACCCGTCCCGCAGATCAAAATACCACGGTCACATTCACCGCTCATGATGGATTTTGCTACCCGTTCGGCAATATCGGGGTAGTCTATGTTCTCATTTTCTTCGACCCCGCAGTCTTTGACGAGTTCAATTTCTACGTCGCTTTGTTCTTTTAAAAAAGCTTTGATGATTTCTTTCAGTTTATAGGCCAGCTCGTCGCAGCCAATCGCAATCTTCATAATCTTCTCCTTACCAATAAATATGTATTTAGAAACATCTCACTAAAGTGAGGAAATGTACTCTTTCAATGCTTCAAAGATGAGCGTGATGGAAATAGCGCCGGGATCGGCGTGTCCCAGGGTGCGCTCACCCAACGTTTTTGCTTTGCCAATTTTCGCTGTGAAGGTTTTGGTCTTTTCCATGCCCTCATGGGAAGCCGCAGCCACCAATCCGGCTAATTCTTCCAGCGAGCTGCCGTTGTACTGGTTGGCAGCGTCCACAGCCGGTTCCAAGGCATCCACCATGGTCTTGTCGCCGATGCTGGCATTGCCGCGTTTTTTAACCATAGCCAAACCTGCTTCCAGCGCTTTCTGATAGCCCGCGGCGTCTAAAATTTCCACACCTTGCAGTGCTTTACCGGCGCCCATGAAAAACGAACCGAAGATGGCGCCGGAAGCGCCGCCAATGGAAGCCAGCAGGCTGGTGCCGGTGTTGAAGAAGACTTCTTCCACGTTATTCAAGGTTTTGGCTTCCAGCATGTTATTTACGGCTTCGAAACCGCGCGCCATTCCGATGCCGTGGTCGCCGTCGCCAATGGCCTGATCGGCTTGCGTCAGCATGTCCTTGCTGTCCACCATGCGGCCGGCGATAAAGTGAAAGGCGTCTTTCACCTGGGAGAGGGATATTGAATCGATGGTCATAATGGTTTACCTTTTGGTGAAGGCGAAAGATTCCGCCGGCATGTCGTAGTATTTTTTCAATTCATCATCCAGCTTCAACAGTGAAATGGAAAAACCGGCCATTTCCTGTGATGTGCAGTAAGAGCCCATCATGGTATTGTGCACGTTAATCTTGGCTTCTGCCAGAATTTCACGTACCTTGCGGTTGACGATCAGCAGTTCCATCATGGTGGTGGCGCCCAGGTTGTTGATCAGCAGGCAGACTTCGTCCCCGTCTTTAAAGGGCAGATCTTTGAGGATCAGGTCGGTCATGCGGCTGACCAATTCGTCCGCAGGCATCAGCTCTTCGCGTGATACACCGGCTTCGCCGTGCAGGCCCATGCCGATCTCGATCTCGCCCTCGCCAATCTCAAAGGTGGGCTGGCCGGTTTCGGGGATGGATCCGGGGGAAATGGCTACACCCATGGAGCGCGTGAAATCGCGCGCCTTGGCGGTCACGCGGAAAACTTCATCCAGCGAATCCAGCTCCGCAGCGGCGGCACCGGCTACTTTTATGACAAACAGGTCGCCCGCGATACCACGGCGGTCGTCGATCCGTTCGAGCGGAGCGGAGGCGACGTCGTCGTAGATTCGCACGGTTTTAGTGGAAATGCCTTCCAGTTCGGCTAATTCTGCCGCAATGTCAAAGTTCATATTATCGCCGGCGTAATTACCGTAAAGATAGAGGACACCTTTACCGTGGTCGAGCGCTTTGGTAGCGGCTAAAATCTGGTCGGGAGCAGGCGCGGCAAAAACATTGCCGCTGACAGCACCGTCGGCTAGATGATCGCCAACGAACCCGGCGAAAAGCGGCTCATGACCGCTGCCGCCGCCCACCAACAGGCCTACTTTACCGGCGGGGATGGAGGGGCGTATAACCGCGTTGGCATCTTCAACCTTTACTATTTTGCCGTGGTTGGCCAATAGCAGACCTTCCATGGTTTCTTTCACAACATCTTTGGGATTATTGATTATCTTTTTGACCATTGGCATTTACCTCTATTATTATTAATATTTTTAATGCATGAATTAAATCATGCAATTATCACTTTGGGGCCTCGTTCCTCGATTTGTTCTACCAGATCTTTGGATACGCCTGAATCGGTCACCAGAATATCAATGGCGTCAATCGGCGCGACCGGCATCAGACAGATACGGTTAAACTTGGAATGGTCGCTGACAATGATCAGCTGTTCGCTGACTTCTATCATTTTTCGTTTAACAGAGGAAACAGCCGGAACGGAGGGGTTGGCGGCAGTCAGCCCTTTCTCAAGGGAGATTCCGTCAATACCGATGATAGTCTTTTGCGGATGGAATTGGGTGACAAATTCATCCGTCATATAGCCCACAAAGACACCGTGGTCTTTTTGGGCTAATCCGCCCAAGGCGTAAAAATTAATATTGGGATTATAAAGAAACTCGGGGATGAGAATGATTGAATTGGTAATGATGGTCAGGTTTTTTTTATCCGTCAGATATTTGGCAACAGCTTTGGTGGTACTGCCGCCATCCATCATAATCGTATCGCCGTCCTCAACCAGTGAAGCGGTTTTTCGTCCAATCGCTTCTTTTTCCAGTTGAAAATGGGTCATACGCTCGTTAATGCTATCCAGATTGATGACAATATCATTGTTGGGAATTTCATCGCGCAGGATAGCGCCCCCGTGGGTGCGCTGGATCAGGTTGCGGGTTTCCAGTTCAGCCAGGTCCAAACGGACGCTGGATTCGCTGATATTGAACTCTTCAGCCAGGTCAACGACAAAGACTTTTTGTCTTTCCTGGATAGCGTGGTAGATCATAGCCAGGCGTTCTTCTCTAAATATTTTCTTCGGTTCACTCATATTCAAAATCCTTGTCGGGGACTGCGTTTAATTTATTGTATTTGATAATTATAAATACATCCGGATTGATTGCAGTACCCCAAAATACCAATAAAAGATGTTAAATGAAACAAAACGACAGTAGATTGATGCTTGAATTATACCATACAATAGGTAATGAGAACAAAGAAGTGCTTATATATTGACAAATATTCTCATTTGCTGTAATATGGTATTAGCTTAACTTAAAATATTCAAGGAGATCACTTTAATGTCTCAAATAGGCAAACAATTACGGTTAAATAGAATGTTGAATCCCAAAAGCAAGAATGCCATTGTGGTTGCGATGGATCATGCGGCAGTATTGGGCCCAATCCCCGGTATCGTCAATCCGGTTGAAACAGTGAAAATGTTGGCTGCGCACAAGCCGGAAACTTTTTTCATGCCCAATGGCGTTGTCAAACAGGTTTACCCCAGCTTCATCGAGAATGATATCCCGTTCATGGTATCCATCGATACTTGTGTCGAAATGGGCCCTGAACCGAATTACTTCATGCTCTCCGATTCCGTGATGCACGCGGTGCAGTTGGGTGCTTCCGGCGTTTCCATGCACGTATTGGTGGGCGCTGAAAAAACCAGCGATATGTTGAAAGGCCTGGCTAAGGTCGCGGAAGATTGTGATAATCTGGGCATGCCTCTTATGGCGATTATGTATCCCTGCGGATTTGACAATATTAAAGACGTCAAGCATGTAAAATGGGCGGCCCGTATCGGCGCTGAACTGGGTGCGGATATTGTCAAGACCTATTACACCGGTTCAAAGGAAACATTCCAGGAAGTGGTGGAAGCCTGCCCAATTCCGGTCATGCTATCCGGCGGCAGTCTGACCGACGAACCCAAAGAATTCCTGACCGTGTTAAAGAATGTAGTGGACGCCGGCGGTCGCGGATGTGCTGTGGGCCGCAACCTGTGGCAGTATAAAGATCCGATAGCCATGCTGGAAGCGATGAAGTTGATTATGCACGAAAATGCTTCAGTTGATGAAGCTCTGAAAGTTCTGTAAAATTTACTGATAAAAATTATGGTAAATCAATTTGTGATTTCTCAGGTAATCCGATCCGACACTGTGGATCTCAACCTGACCGGGATCAAAAGCAAGGAACAATTGCTGGATACGATGATTTCAATGTTCCTGAAGGCCGGCGTGATTGAATCCAGGGAAAAATTTCTGGAGGCAATCTACGAACGTGAAGCGTTGGGCCCGACCTACATGGATAATTGCATCGCGATCCCGCATGGAAAAAGTATGACCGTCAAGACCCCCTGTGTTGCATTTGCTCGCTGCAACGAGGGGGTTTTCTATAACACCCAGTTGGGTGGCGGCATTGTCAAGCTTATTTTTATGCTGGCCATTCCCGGCGAGATGAGTGGAGAGGAATACATCCGGGTTCTTTCACGATTAGCGCGGTTACTGATCTACGAAGATTTCATTGCCGCTCTCTACAAAGCGGAAACCTACGACGATGTCATCGCAGCTATCAAAGAAGGTGAAAAAAATTTATCCTGACCGTCCTCAGGATTTATAAAAAATTTTTAAGGAGCCAATCTTATGAAAATCGTAGCTGTTACATCTTGCGCAACCGGTATCGCCCATTCTTATATGGCTGCTGAAGCATTGACCAAAGCAGTTAAAGGAACCGAAGACGAGATCAAGGTAGAGATACAGGGCGCCATGGGTATCGAAAATCGCCTTTCCAAACAGGAAATCGCTGATGCGGACCTGGTGATATGGGCAGTGGATGTCGGTGTGCGGGAGAAAGATCGTTTTGAGGGAAAGAATGTTATTCAATTTGGACCCTACGAAACTATCTGGGACGCGAAAAAGACGATTATTGAGGCCAAGGAAAAAGCAGGCCTTTAGATTTTTGGTTCTACATTTTGGACGTGGATTCAATTGAAAGGAGGTAGTGCGTATCAGAAAACGTCAGCAAATGTTAACGGTAGTTTTAATTAATTATTAAAAAGGAGAAGTTTAATGGCTAATAAAGAGTCTTTTTTTGGCGATATTAGAAAACACCTGATGACCGGTGTTTCCTACATGATCCCATTTGTGGTTGCCGGCGGTATTTTAATCGCGCTTGGTTTTGCGATGGGCGGCATTTTTGTTTTCAATACTCCCGGTTTCCCTGCCGATGTGTTTGCCTGGGGTAAAGTTGCCATCAATTTGATGGTGCCCGCACTGGCCGGCTATATTGCCTATTCCATTGCGGATCGCCCCGGTATCGCGGTTGGTTTTGTTGCCGGTATGATGGCCTCAAACCAGGGCTCAGGCTTCCTGGGCGGCATGCTTGGCGGTCTGTTGGCGGGTTATGTAGTCAAAGCCATCAAGCAGCTGAAAGTGCCTTCGATGCTGAAATCCCTGATGCCTGTGTTGATCATCCCCCTGTTGGGTGTGTTCATCGTAGGTTTGGGAATGACCTACGTTTTAGGCGGACCGGTAACCTGGTTGAACCAGGTGGTTGCCCAGGCGTTGGATAGCCTGAGCGGCGGCGGCAAGATCGTTCTGGGTTTGGTCCAGGGCGCTATGCTGGCCTTCGATATGGGCGGCCCTGTCAATAAAGCAGCTTACGCGTTCGCGCTGGCTTCCGCCGAATTGGACAACTGGGGTCCCATGGCTGCGAACTTCATCGCTTCCATGAGCCCGCCGGCCGGTATCGCTTTGGCGCTGTACCTCTTCAAAGATCGCTGGACTTCGGTTGAGCGTGAGGGCATCAGCGGTTGTATCGTTGGTGGTTTGGCGATGATCACTGAATTTGCCATTCCCTACGCTGCTGCGGATCCTTTACATGTACTGCCTGCGACTATGGTCGGTTCAGCGGTTGGCGCTGCGTTATCCTACATGTTTGATCTGTCGCTGACAGCTCCCCACGGCGGTCTGTTCGTTATTCCTTTGGCGAACAAGCCTTTCATGATGCTGCTGGTTTTCGCCATTGCCATTGTGGTAACTGCAGGAATGCTGTTCATTCTCAAACCCAAAGTCACAGAGTCAGAGGAAGAAGCCCTCTCCATGTAAGTATGGGCAAGGTAGACCATTAGGAATCCACGTAGATTAATAACATTAGGGCTAATTGCAAAGAGGTGTGCGTTACCGCGAATACGATCCGTACGAACATCCTGGCAATTAGCCCTCCTTTATTTTATATGAAATTGATGATTTATGGAAATGACAATCAGGAGTATTAAAAATGACAAAAATTAGCGATGTAATGGGCAAGCTGCCTTTCCCTCCGGGGCAGTTGCAGCCCAAACATATCCGTAAAGAAGAATATATCGACAGCATTTATCCCCCTGCATCTCCCGAACTCAGCGATCTGACCCGCTTCATCGTCAGCACCGATAAAATGTTTGTCGGCACCTATCAATTGGGCCCCGGCGGTTCTTTTAACCCGCCCGATCTGCACCCCGGCGACGAGACCTACTACATCCTCAACGGCACCCTGACCCAGCAAAATGCCATTAACGGCCAGGTCATCCGGGCTTACGAGGGTGAATCCATTTGGATGCCCCGCGAAGCCTGGCACAAAGCCTTCAATTTTGAAGATGAAATCCTGCGTATTCTATTTTTCATTGCGCCCAAAGCTTGGGATGAGAAAATTCCGCCGGACGATTACCCGCACGGGGACGATATCAAAGCCTACAAGGGCAAGAATAACGCCAAATATCCGGTTCTGTCTTCGCTGGATAAACCCTACAAGGTCGGTACGACCGACGATATTGGCCGTTGGCCGGTACCCGGGCCCGAAGGCCGCAAAGATCCCATGCTGTTCTACCGCATCCGCGAGGAAGACAAATTGTTGAATATCTTTGGTCATGACGATACTTTGCTGGTGAAATTCTTTGTCTCCAATGACCTGATGCACATGGGCGAATTCATTCTGCCCGCCGGCGGCAAAGGCCCGCGCCTTTCACCGGTGGACTGCCATAAAGGCGATTGCGCGCTGTTCGTAGTAGATGGACCAGTGACTGTCTATCTGCCCGAAACCGAAGAGGCCTTTATCGTGAATGTGGAAGATACCATGTTCATTCCTGAAGGTGTCCCTTATCGGTTGATGAATTTCACAGCTAAACCGGTGAAGGCTGTATTCATGATTGCACCGGAGCTTTAGGCTCCTTCCAAACGGATAAAACCGGTTCAAATATAGGTGAAAAAGGCAGAAGGGGATTGCTATTTAGCGGTATGGAGAAGTGTCCTTTCTGCCTTTTTCCTGTAAGTAGAGTACTGTTAAAATAAACCTGATCGGAAATAGAGAAAATGAAAAGTGACATGCCGGGTACGAAAGTTCAATGTCCATTCGATGGTAAGCTGGAGATGCCGGGCCGCTGCATTGCGTGCGGTCAGCCCACCCAGGGCAAGAAATGGCAGATAACCACGACCAATTTTCTCAGGAATCATAAATATATTTTCAAGTTTCCAATCTGCGATGATTGCGCCGAAGCGCAAGCCAAATATGTCAATGTAAAGCCGATTAATATCATCAGCGTAATTATCGTTCTCTTAACAATTGTCTCATTCCTTCACCCCTCTGTGGAACTTTCTCCGGTCTTATATAACTTGGGCGGCGCGATATGGCTGAGCATCGTCATCGCTTATACGCTTTGGATGAATATAAAGGCCTGGCGAGAAAATACCGCGGAGGTTGCGGAACGAAATTCTATTCTGAAGAGTGCCGTGCGTTTTGAAAGAGTTGAAATGCCCCGCAAGAAAAAAAAGGGCCAGGCTATTATTTGGTTTACCAACAGCCAATTCGCGCGAGATTTCACTCGATTAAATAAAGGACAAGTGCTATAAATAAATATGTAATTTAGTTTTTTTTAGTGAGAAAAGTATTCAAATCGCAATGGGGGAGTTGACTATTAATGGTGGGCAATGTGATTTGTGTTTACCAAATTGATGAGCTCTGTATTTGATTGAAGTTATCCATTGTTTATATAGTGTCAGTAATAAAGAAATATATTTGGCGGAATTAATAATATTTTTTTCTATTTACTGTTTGCAAAAAATAATCAGGGATGATTTTATTAACAATTTATTTGAATATGATACAATGTAGTAACAACATTACGTTATAACGAATATTGATGGATTTGTGCCAATTATGCAATTATTTTATAAAAATTTGGAGAAAATGTACGCGGTTTGTATTCTCTTTTCAATCCGAGACAATTTCCCTTATTAAGGATTAATTTAATTTCAATTTGGAAGAAAAGGAGGTCAGAGGAAATATAAAAATAAATCATTTGTTTTCACAGAAATAAAAAAATTTATAAAGGAGTGAATTATGTCACCAATACTAACTGCATTAGTATTAGCAATTTGGGCCTACATATGTGTTTATGATATGTTGGCTCCTATGTTTGTTCTGGCCAATCGTCCTTTGATTGCCGGTTTTGTAACCGGTTTAATCGTCGGCGATGTCCAGACCGGTATGCTAATCGGCGGTACCCTGGAGTTGATGTCATTAGGTGTTTATACCTATGGCGGCGCCACGGTTCCCGATTACACCGTAGGTGCTATCCTGGGTACTTATTTCGGTAAAGGCGGTAACTTTGATATCGGTATCGCTCTGGCGGTCCCGGCCGCTTTGCTTCTGACCCAGGTGGATATCCTAAACCGTTTCCTGAACTTCGTTTACGTCCACAAAGCGGATAGATTTGCGGAAGAGGGCGACGACAAGGGCTTCGAGCGCATGATGGTTTGGACCAGCCACATTATTTGGGGTTTGTCCCGCGCCATCCCGGTCTTCCTGGCTGTGGCTTTCGGCGAACCGGTCGTGAAAGGTGTCAGTTCGTTCTTTGAAACCTTCCCCTGGATCAACAAGGGCATCACCGCTGCTGGTGGTTTATTACCGGCCATTGGGTTTGCGATGCTGTTGAAGATCCTGCCGGTGGAAAAATATCCTGCCTTCCTGCTGTTGGGCTTTGTACTCTTCGCGTATCTGAAGATGCCGCTGTTGGGTATTGCCCTGTTCGGTGTGGCGGTCGCTGGAATTTTCCAATACGTCAAATATCAGAAGCAGGAGGCATAAGATGGCTACTAAAGCGAAAATCACGCATGCCGATATCATGAAATGCTTCTGGCGCTATATTTTCATGTCGCAGTGCGGCTGGAACTATGAGCGCATGCAGTCCGTTGGCTATTGCTACTCGATGCTGCCTGTCCTGAAGAAAATGCACCCGGATCCTGAAGATTTCAAGGAAGCTTTCATCACCAACCTGAACTTCTTTAACACCAACCCGGTTGTCGGTACCCCCCTGATCATGGGTGCCCATATTGCGTTGGAAGAAGCCGGTGCTTCATACGACACGACCGAGGGTTTGAAAGTCGGTTTGATGGGCCCTCTGGCCGGTGTCGGCGACACCCTGGTTTGGGCGCTGTATAACAGCATTATCTTCTCCATTGCCGCTATCATGGCGTTGAATGGTAATGCGATGGGCCCGATCATGGCGATGGTCCTGGTGTTCTTCCCCTACATGGCTATTCGCTACTGGCAGATCACCTGGGCGTATAAAGAGGGAACCCACTTACTGACTTCCATCGGCAGTGGCGCCATTGGCCGTATCACCGAATTTGCCACCATCGTTGGCTTGATCGTGATCGGCGGTTTTGCTCCCTCCATCGTCAGCCTGACCACGCCATTGGCTTACAGCCAAGGCGCAGTTATCAACGGCGAAACTGTAACCCAGACTGTTACAGTTCAAGCGCAATTAGACGCGATCTTGCCTTACATGCTGCCGGTTTTAGCTACCTTCCTGTGCTACTGGCTGCTGAAGAAGAAGAGCTGGAGCCCCGTCAAAGTTATTTTGATGTTAGTCGTCATCGGTTTCATTGGTGGCGCCTTGGGTATCTTCGGCTAAATTTCATCGAATCAAAAAAAAGCAGGGTAAACGTGTTTTACCCTGCTTTTATTGAGCTTATTATTAGGAGTAAAAATGCAAAAACAATATTTTGACCTGGCCGTTGAGAAAATTACGGCTATTAAGACAGATGAGGAAGATCATATTCGCGAGGCTGCTAAATTGGTAGCCGGTTCATTAATGAACCGCAATTGGGTGTACACCTTCGGCAGCGGCCATTCACAGTTATTAGCAATGGAAGTCCATGGCCGCGCAGGCGGTTTGTACCCAATTGTACACATCCCCGACCCGATGAACGGCCGCGCTGAAAAAGTGGAAGGTTTCGGACCAATCCTGATCGAGGGGCTGAATTTTAAAAAAGGTGAGACGGTTTTTGTGATCTCCAATTCAGGCAGAAACCCGGAACCGTTGGAAATTGCCTTGGCAGTGAAAGAAGGCGGAGCTAATTTGGTCGCTGTAACGTCATTGGCCCATTCCAAATCGGTTACCTCACGGCATTCATCCGGTAAATTACTGTACCAGTTGGCGGATGTGGTTTTGGATACCCACACTCCCGCCGGCGATGCCTCCCTGGCTTTTGAGAACAGTCCCATTCGCTCCGGTGCATTGTCCACCGTGCTGGGCGCAGCTATCATGGATGCAGTTGTGGTGGAAGCCATCGAAATGATGCTCAAACAAGGTTTTGTGCCGCCGGTACTCATCAGCTCAAACCTGGATGGTTCCGATGAACATAACCAGCGTATTATGGATGAATACGGGCAATTCCCGCAGCCCCGTTTTATATAATCAGGCAAGTTTGGAGGAAGGTTGATTAGTATTTTGATTGTCTCGCATGGGAAATTGGCAGCCGGTATGCTGGATGCACTGCGGATGCTCACCGGAGATCAGGGCCAGATCGCTGCACTGGGCCTGTGTGAAAGCGAAGCCCCGGAGGAATTGGTCGAGCACGTACGCGCCGAAATCAACAAAATGGATGATGGGGATGGCGTCTTGATCGCGGTTGACCTATACGGCGCAACCCCCTTCCATTCCAGTGCGCGCCTGTTTCTGGAAAGCGATCGAAAAATCGAAGTCGTCACCGGCGTGAACTTGCCGATGCTGGCTGAAATTATGGTCAATCGGGAAGACACAAGCCTGGAAGATTTGGTCAAACAGGCTTATCAGGCTGGATTGGACGGTATCCAGATGCTGCCGGACAGTATTCGAAATGCGAAATAGCGAATAAAATAATGATACATAAGGAAGGAGAATATTATGTCAGTTATGCATGTCCGAATGGATAATCGTCTGATCCATGGTCAGATCCTGGTTTCATGGAATTCTCATTATAAGATTGATCATTTGATTGTTACTAACGATAAAGTTGCAAACGATCCACTGCAAATAACGTTGTTGAAGGCTGTAACTCCCATTGGAGCCAAAGTTTCCGTGTTGACGGTAGAAGATTGTGTTAAATATTGCCTCAGCCCGGAAGCGGAGAAAGAAAACATTTTCGTCATCGCGAAAATGCCGGAAGATGGTTTGGAATTGGTGGAACGCGGCCTGAGCATCCCTGTGCTCAATCTCGGCAACCAGGCCTTTGTCAGAAATTCCAAAAAGCTGTCGAACACCGTTTTCCTGACAGAAGAGGGTGTGAAGGCTTTGAAGAAGATTCATGAGAAAGGCATCAAAATAACTTGCCGGATGATGCCTACGGATGCGGAAGGTGAATTCTGGCCAACCATTGAAAAAACTTTCCCTGATTGGACTAAATAGGTTTTTATCTTACGTCTTTGATTATCGCTGGAAAGGAGCACCCTGATCCATGTTTAACGCTGCTGCAGTAGAAGTTGACATCACTCCCCCGGTTGGGGTGAAAATGGCCGGTTACGGAGCTCGCCTGAAAGCCAGCCAGGGGATTCACGACCCATTAAAAGCCCAAATCCTTTTCCTGGAATTGAACGATTCCAAGGTGGTCTTGATCAGCATGGATTTGCTGGCTGTACAAGCTCAGTTTTCAAAAAATGTGCGAGCGGCTATAACCGAGAAAACCGGTGTGGCTGAAGACCATGTGTTAATCGCCTGTTCTCACACGCATTCCGGTCCGCAGGGTTTTAATCTGGACGATTTGATCCTGCAAGAGACGCAGTACGAAACGCTTCAGGAAATCACCTGCCAGAAAATCGCGGGCGCGTGCGCCTGGGCAAAAGGATTGCTACAGCCGGCGGTTATTTCACTGGGGCACAGCACAATCGATGGATTGGGGCTGAACCGCAATGACCCGCAAAAAGGCGCGGCCGATCACCAGGTTTCTGTGCTGCGGATCGACGACGCTTCCGGAAAACCGCTGGCTGTACTGTTCAACTATGGCTGCCACCCGACTGTGATGGGGGCGGAGAATTTGCAGATTAGCGCGGATTATCCCGGCGCGGCCAGATCCATGCTCAAAGGATTGTATCCGCAGACGGTTTTCATGTTCACCAACAGCGCGGCGGGCGACGTCAGCACGCGGTTCACTCGCCGCAGCGCGACTTTTTCTGAAGTGACCCGCTTGGGTCAAATCATGGGCGCGGCAGTGCTGCAAGCCATGAACGTAGCTGAAAGCTTTGATCCGCAAACGCTTAAAGCGCGCGTTGAACCGATTGACTTGCCTTTAAAAGAATTTCCAACTGAAGCAGAAACACAAGAATTATTGGCAGAAGCGAAAGACACATTGAGCCGTATGCAGGCAGAGCATGCATCTGCCGGCGAACTGCGCAAGATCATAACGAAAATTGAAGGAATCGAAGTACTCCTGCTGCAAATCAAGTATTATAAAGGGAAGGAAAAATTACAGTCGGAGCTTCAAAGCATCCAAATTGGCCCGCTGCATATCGTTGCGGTTCCAGGTGAACCATTTTCAAAAACCTTCCTGGATATCAAACAACGCATCCAACCCGACCAGGCTATTTTGGTGGGTTACGCCAATGATTACAAGGGCTACTTCCCGGAATCCGTTCCTGGATTGCCGGGCACGTATGAGGATTTTGTCAGCCCGTTTTCTTCCCAGGCTGCATTAATAATAAAAGAACTCGTCATAAAATTGATTAAGGAAAAATAATGAATGAAATTTGGATAATTCGCATGCTGGGTGTTTTCTTTGCTTTGTTCGGCATTGCCATTCGTTTAGGGTACTTTAGGAAAATGTATTTTTCCAGCAAGGGCGGTATCTACGGGTATCTTCCCATGGGGTTATTATTTGTTCTTTATTCTTATTATGAAGAAATCTCCGCCGGCAATTCGGTGAATATGACGATTTACTATGCGGCTTTCGGGTTATTGATTGTGTGCATTCTCTATTTCAGTATCCGCAAACCGATTTGGATGAAACCGATCTGGGTCACCTGGGTAGAAAAATACCCGCAGAAAGTGATTACTAAGATGGCCGAAGGAATCAAAGATAATCCGGATTGGGAGAAGAATACAGCCGACGAAGCCAGCGTGGATGCCTGGGCAAAAAAGATTTCCCGCAAATAATCTTGATCCCGGTTAACGGCACCAGACCAGTCAAAGAAAGAAACCATTTTTAACCTTTACTTTTAATATAAAAAGAACCATTCGAACCGCACCCTTCTGTTAGTTTTGTCCAACTTTCGGGTGCGGTTTACTTTTAGGCTTATTTTTTAAAACTCAGTATGATTAAAAATAAGCCGCAGGTTGATCAGTTTATCCAGGGCCAGTCAAGCGAACTTTGAATTGATCAGACCGGGCTTATATTTCGGTTTTGCAGTTCAAGATGCACTTAACAAATGAAAAAGAATGTTGGCAACCAATCAAAGCAATCATATTAGGATACAATTTCCTGGTTGATAAGGTTATTAAGACAGCAAGAAGTGTATTAAGAGAAGTCTCTGATCCAATTTTTCAGGTAGGAAAAACATGACTCAGCCAATCCAACAACCCATTGCAGGCGGAAGTTTATATCGCCTTTCTGCGTTTACAACCGACCCAAGAGGAGGCAACCCGGCTGGCGTTTGGATTGGTCCATCTCTGCCCGCGACAGTTGTCATGCAGCAAATAGCGGCTCAGGTGGGCTATTCGGAGACGGCTTTTATTTATCCCCAGCATGGCCTTGAACGAAACATACGCTATTACAGCCCGCAAAAAGAAATTGATTTCTGCGGGCATGCAACCATTGCCTCGGGTGTATTGCTGGGTGAGTTGGATGGCGATGGAGCTTACCGGTTCAACACTCGTGTTGGCGTTGTACCGGTTAGCGTGCAAAGCGAAGAAGGCCAACGGCGTGCTTTCTTAACTTCGGTTGAGCCGTCCAGTAAACCTGCCCCAACCACGGTTGTTGAAGAAGCACTGGATTGTCTGCATTGGGAGATCGACGAATTGGACTTGGCAATTCCTCCTGCATTCGCTTATGCCGGAGCCTGGCATTTGGTTTTGGCGGTTAAAACCGCTGCTCGTTTATCTGATTTGCACTATGATTTTGAACGTCTCAAACAACTCATGTTGGCGGAAAATCTAATTACCTTACAACTGATCTGGCGGGAAAACGATGAACTTTACCATGCGCGTAATCCTTTTCCGGTGGGAGGGGTCGTTGAAGACCCGGCCACTGGCGCAGCCGCCGCAGCGCTGGGTGGTTATTTGCGTCAGGCAAACCTGCTTCAAGCCCCCGCCAGTTTTATCATCCACCAGGGCAGGGATATGGGGCGTCCCAGCCATTTACGAGTACAGGTGCCGGCCAGGGGTGGTATTGTCGTTTCAGGTACCGCCGTGCAATTGGACGTTGAACAGGCAATCTAGGTCATTGTCCGCCGAATATAAATCTTCTCCCTAAAAGGGATAAAGAAATCGGATATTAAATTAATACCTCTGGTTTTATGAATAATATTCATAGCAATTGAAAATATATTTTATAAACTGTAAAAGGAGTAACAATGGCCCGTAAAACTGTATCAAGCCAAAACGCACCTGAGGCGGTTGGCCCTTATTCTCACGCTGTTTGGACCGGAAATTTATTGTATTGTTCAGGACAATCCCCTATTGTCCCCTCGACCGGAAAAATAATACCCGGTGGAATCATTGAACAAACGCAGCAGGTTTTTAAAAACCTTGAAACCGTATTGGCGGGTGCTGGATTGACGATGGACAACGTTATCAAAGTAAATGTGTACTTGACCAGCATGGCTAATTTTGCCGCGATGAATCAAGTGTACCAGGGATGTTTTTCACAACCTTATCCCGCCCGAACGACGGTGGCGGTCGCCGAATTGCCGTTAAACGCTTTGGTTGAGATCGAATTTATTGCTGAAAAAAGTGAGAAGTAAACATATTCAGATAAATCATCCGCTTCCTATTTAAATTTGATCGGATTTAAGACATATTCCAGCAAATTCGCGTGAATTTTTAGTATAAGTTATACTTGCGGGCGATGAAAAAAGACAACGTCCCTGTAATTCTGTGTGATTTTGACGGCACCATCACACGTGCTTGTTTATGCGATTTCTTGTATAAAGAATTCGCGTCGTGTGGATTGAAGTTTTCAGAACTATGGGCCGAAAGCAAGATCGGCACAAAAGAAGAAATCGAAAGCTCGTTCCAGTTCATCCAGGCATCACGCGAGGAAATGGAACGAGCTTTGGCTTCTATTGAAGTCGTCTCCGGATTTGAGGAATTTTATCAATTCTGCCGAGGCCAGGGGTTAGAGCTGACCATCGTCAGTGATGGTTTGGAATGGGCCATCCGTTATGTGCTAAGCAGGGTGGGTGTCAAGGACATCCGCGTAATGTCCAACCGTATTTTCTTCGAACCGCAGGGATTTCGTTTTGACTTTCCCTATTACAACCCCTCCGCAACTCAAGCCGGCGTGTGCAAACGAGACATCGTAGATGTATTAAAGAAGAAGGGCGAGCGTATTATCATGATTGGGGACGGGCGCACGGATTTTGAAGCCAGCCGTCTGGCTGACTTTGTCTTTGCGCGCGATGCGCTGTGGGATTATTGCCAGGAGCATCAAATTCCGTCCTGGCAGTATGATAATTTTTTTGATATCCTGGCGTATATTCAGAACCCGGACAATACTCTCTAATCGGCGGGAAAATCTATTTCTTTTTCTTCTTTCTGTTTTGCGCCGCTATCGCATTGGCTTTTGCGCGGGCCTTCAGGTATAACCCCATCGGAATGGACATGACAAAGCCCAGCACAAAGGTGCCGCCCCAAGCCAGGGCAACGATCAGTAAAATTTGCCACCAGATCATCCCACGTTGGTATAGCGTGAAAGCCAGCAGAAAGTACGCCAGATAGGTAAACCCGCCGGCATATGCCAAAACTCTATAGGCTTTTTCATTGAAATAAACCTGGGTGATGCTGACCAGCAGCGCCAACAGTACCACACCGGCGATAAATCCAACTTTGAGCGAAAAGAAATAGGTACACAGACAGAATAACAGGACACTGAGATCATGCGGCAGGCTTTGCCAGCCGATCTGGGCTTGCTGGCTGGTTTTGGCTTTAATGACCTGCCGGCGCACATCTTCGAACTCTTTTTCCGTCAGTTCGTTATAACGCTGTATCCAATCCGATTTTTGCTCTTCCGTCATTCTCTCCAGATCGAGTAGTTTCAGGTCGAATAATTGTCTGGCAAGTTCTTTGGCTCGTTCAAGTCTCTTTTGTTTATCCATTCTTCTGTCTCTTACCTCTCATTTTTTCGTTCCTATAGTATATAAGGTCAGGGCGGACACGTCAAATAGGCTGTGCTTTGGCTGGATAAAATAAGGTCACCTGCAAATTCTTGCAGGTTATATTATAATGGTAATTACATTACGACATTACAACAATCCATAAGATTATGGACTCAAATAAAAAAGGATTTGCTATGAAAAACTCAATTTGCATCAATGCTGGCCAGATTTTTACTCCGACGGTTATTTTGCATGACAGCTGCGTGGTTGTAAATGATGCTGGCAGGATTGAATTTGTCGGACCGCGCGCCAAGGCACCCACGGATGCTGCGCAAACTATCCAGGCCGATGACCTGCGTTTGTCCCCCGGTTTAGTGGATATCCATGTGCACGGCGGTTATGGTATCGGTTTCGGGATTGGAGATAAATGGGAAGCGGACCTGGAGAAATATTCCAACTGGGTCATCAAGAGCGGCGTGACTGATTTCCTATGCACGCTTTCAGCCGGGACGCATAAGGAACTGTGTGAAATGATGGAAACCTATGTGTCTTATCTGGAAAAAGGCACTCCCGGCGCGAAAGCCATCGGCATTCACCTGGAAGGCCCATATCTGAACCCGGAACGCAAGGGTGCCTTCAATCCAGCCTGGCTGCGCACACCCAGTGTGGCGGAAGCGCACGATTTCCTGCGCATCGGCGGTAAATGGCTCAAGCAAATGACCATGGCGCCCGAGCTGCCCAATGCCGTGGAAGTTGCGGCGGAATTCCGCAAGGCCGGTGTGACTGTGGCACTGGGCCATTCCAACACCGATTACGATACCGCCCGCGCGGCATTAATGGGCGACTTCACGCACGTAACGCATACCTATAACGCGCAAACCGGCCTCAATCACCGCGCCCCCGGTGTGGTAGGCGCTGTACTTTCCTCAGACGAGATCACTGGTGAGTTGATCGCCGACGGCATCCATGTGGATGCGGGCGCCATGCGCGTGCTCCTGCGCGCGCTGGGCACTCAACGGGTAGTGCTGATCACGGACGCTATCCCCGGCGCGGGCCTGCCGGACGGCGTTTACAGCTCTATCGGTCAGACTATCACGGTCAAAGACGGCCGCGCTACACTGGCAAACGGCACCCTGGCCGGCAGCTCGGCTGTTTTGAATCACTGTGTCCGCAACGCGCACGTGTTAGCCGGCGCCAGCGTGCAGGATGCCATTCGCATGGCTACCCTGAACCCGGCCAAGGTAATCCATATGCAGGATGAACTGGGTGTGATTGCCACCGGCCGCAAAGCCGACATGATCCTGATGGATGAGGATTTCAACGTGCGCATGAGCATGGCGGATGGCAAGGTGCTCTACAGCGATTTATAGCCATTCATAAAATACGGATAGCCGCTTTATAAAAGGAGAGGAATTCATGGAGGAAAAAGGGTATATCAAGTATTTTGACGGCATAGAAGCACTGCAAAAGAAGATCCGCGCGACGCAGGGCCCGAACATCGAAAAAGCCGCCCGCATTGTGGCGGAAGCATTGATGAACGATGGTCTCCTGCATGTGTACGGCGCGGGCCATTCAGCCTGTATCACCGAAGAGATTTTCTTCCGTGCCGGAACGGTGGCGGGTATCAACCAGATCCTGGATTTGTCCCTGGCCGGGGCGGTCAATGCCTGGAAGAGCGCATACATGGAGCGCCTGGAAGGCATCGGCGAGATTCTCTACCAGCAGAGCCATGCTTCTCCACAGGATGTGTTCCTAGTTATTTCCAACTCCGGCCGCAACGCTGCGCCGATTGAGATGGCGCGCGAAGCCCAAAAACACGGCCACAAGGTCATCGTGGAAACATGCTCCGAATTCAGTAAAGCACAATCATCGCGCCACTCTTCGGGCAAGCGCCTGCTGGATTATGCCGACGTGATTCTGGATAACCAGGGCGTTTTTGGCGATTGCATTGTTGAGATGGATGGGTTTTCCATGCCGATGGGGCCGGCTTCCGGCGTACTGGGATCGTTCCTGGTGCATGCCATGCTGGTGCAGGTCGTCTTTACCATGCGCGATATGGGCGTGGTAAAACCGCCGGTCTTCATGCATGGTAACCTGGACGGTGGCATGGAGTTCAACCAGCAGCTGCTGGAAAAGTATTGGCCGCGCATCCGTAACTGGTAAGCTGATATTGAATGATGAGAACCGCTCGCTGACTGGTAAATGCGGGCGGTTTTTCTTAATATACGCTGTTGACTGAGCATCTGCTCAGATTGAAGCGAGGGGCAGTGAGGCCAACAGCTCCGTAGATCGGGTTTGGAAACCTGACGCAAAAATATATAACGGCGGTTTTAGAAAGCCGTACTACAGGCCCGTCGTCGGCCCCCTCCTAACCTCCCCCATTTCCTGCGGAAATAGGGGAGGAACTGTGTAGGTCAGGTTTCCATACCTAGCGGGATTACGAATGTTTATCTGTGTTTATCTGTGTGAATCTGTGGTTCATTTGAAAGGCTGGAAGAGACTCTCACGCCGCTTCGCAGCTCAGGTTGACATTAGAGGGGTGGGTCACACATTCGCCTGCCCCCTCCGGGGGTGTTTGACATCATCTCGTCAGGCATGCCCCGCAGGGCACAGGCGAAAGCTTGACATACAGCCCCTCCCCAACCCTCCCCATCCCGTCCTCGCCGGGATATGGAATGAGAAAAGTGACATAATCTCGTCAGGTAAGAATACCTGACCTACGTGAACCATGGTTAGTCTTGGAGAGCACAGGTGGAAAGCCAGCCCACGACCCCTTCCCAACCCTCCCCATCCCGTCTTCGCCGGGATAGGGAGGGAGAAAAGTGACATGATCTTGTCAGGTAAGAATACCTGACCTACGTGAACCATGGATTGTCTTGGAGAGCACAAGTGGAAAGCCGCTCTCGGGTGCATAACCGGACCGTAAATCAGGCGCGAATGCCGTTGGCGTAGAAGACCTCGAAATCCGGATAGAGGGTTAATTCCAGGTATTCCATGCGGGCGGCCAGCGCTTCGGCCCGGCGGCGGGTGGATTGGGAGACCAGCATCATCTGCGCGCCCAGCCCGGCTGCGTTGCCCACCGCACGAATGCGCTGAAGGGGGATTTCCGGCAGCATGCCGATGCGTATAGCCTGCGCGGGTAGCATGTAAGACCCAAACGCTCCGGCGATGAGCACTTCATCGATTTCCTGCGCGTTTACCTTCAATGCATCCATCAGTACATCGATGCCGGCGCGGATGGCTCCTTTGGCTAACAGCACCTGGTCGATGTCTTGCTGCGATAGGGTGATGGGGCGGTCTTCGCTGTTTCCGGCTGCCAGCGTTACATAAGGTTTGCCCTGTGCATCCAGTTTCACCAGAGGATGGTTCTTGTCCAGACGCCCGCGTTGGTTGAGCAGCCCGCCGGCGCGCAATTCGCCCAGCGCGTCCAGGATGCCGGAGCCGCAAATACCGCTGGCAGGCGTATCCCCGATGACTTCGCAGGTGAAATGCCCAGCGTCCAGGTGAACGTGCTCGATGGCGCCCGGCGCGGCACGCATACCAAAGCGGATGTGCGCGCCCTCAAAAGCCGGCCCCGAAGCGGTGGAGACGCTGAGGATGCGCTCCCCTTTTTGAAGCGCAATTTCCGTGTTGGTGCCGATGTCAATCCCCAAGCGCACGCGTTGATCCTCGCCAAAGCCGCACGCCAGAAGAAACGCCAGATGATCGGAGCCGACAAATCCGGCAATGACCGGCGGGGTATAAGCCAGCATGCCCTGCATGCCGCTCAGGCAAATCTGCGGCGCGGGTGTTAGTTGCGCGCCGGATACGACCGGCACAAAAGGCGAAACAGCCAATCCACCTGTGGGCAGGTTGAGGCAGAAATGATGCATGGCTGTGTTGCCCACCAGGCAAACCTCGGCTACCTGAATTGGCTCGAGGCCGCATTGCTTAGTGAGTTGCACCAGGGCTTGTTGAATGGACTGCATCAACACATGATGCAGTTCCAAAGCTTCGCGTTCCCCTTTTTGTGCGTACGCCAGGCGCGCCATGATATCTTCCCCATACATAACCTGTGGGTTGGGGAGCCCGGTAACGGCAAGCAATTCACCGTTCTCCAAATCAAGCAGGTAGCAGGCCAGTTTGGTGCTGCCTATGTCCACGGCCAATCCGGCCAGGGGGCTAAGCGGCTGCGGAGTCACATGCTGCAGGCGGCTGCCCCGCAGGATCAGGTTTACCTGCCACTCGTTCCGGCGCAGTAAATCTGGCAGTTCACGCAGCACATCCATATCCGCCGTTAGATTTTCGTCTCGGCTAAGGTCCCGGATACGATCAAAATCAGCTTGCAGGTCATGTAAATCGGCAGGCTTTGCCTGAAGGTTCATTTGTCTCAAAGTGGGGTCAATGGATAGCTGTTTATGGCTTGTGCCGGTTTGCAGTACTTGTCCGGCTGGCAGGGATTCCGGCGGGATGAAGATCTGGGTTGGACGGTCAATCACCGCGCTGCAGGCCAGACGGTAGCCCTGGGATAATAGCCGGGCGGACAGGTGGCGTTCATCTGCCGGCCGGACAGACAGATCAGAGGGGGACTCGATAAAACGAACAACGCATTTTCCACAGGTGCCCTCGCCGCCGCAGTCCGATCGCAATTGCAATCCGGCTTGGCGGGCGGCAGCCAGGACTGTGAGCGCTTCTTCCGCTACCAGGCGTTGGCCGGTAGGTTGAAATTCAATCGTGAAACTCATCGATGGTTTTCCTCATGAGATTGATTATATAAAAAAAGATGAGAACTTAAAACAAAAATCCACATGATATCCATGCGGATCGCCAAAAAATGGGACGTGATTTGTTTAGAGGATCAGATCGGCAACCGAATTTACTACGCGGCCGGGCCGGTAGGGGAATTCTTCGATTTGCTTGAGAGAAGTCACGCCGGTTAGTACCAGGGTGGTTTCCATGCCGCTTTGAATACCTGCGATGATGTCGGTATCCATGCGATCGCCGATCATAACGGTGTTTTCGGAGTGCACACCCAGATAATTCAACGCTGAACGCATCATGAAGGGACTGGGTTTACCGCAATAGAAGGGTGAGCGCCCGCTGGCTTTCTCAATCAGGGCGGCCATAGCGCCGCAGGCGGGCGTGATGCCATTTTCCGAGGGACCGGTCGGATCAGGATTGGTCGCAATAAATGAAGCGCCTTCCATGATCAGGCGCACTGCTTTGGTGACCTGGCGGAAATTGTAGTCAAAGGTTTCGCCCAGCACTACGAAGTCGGGATTCTCATCGGTCATGATGTAGCCGATGTTGTGAATGGCAACGTTCAAACCGCTTTCGCCAATCACGAAGGCCGAGCCGGTTTCTTTTTGTGCTTTCATAAAATAAGCTGTAGCCAGCGCGGAGGTGAAGATGTGTTCCGCGTCAATATCAATACCGGTGTTCTGCAGTCTGTGAGCCAGGTCTACCTGGGTATAGATTGAGTTGTTGGTGAGCACCAGAAATTTGATGTCGTTCTTCTTGAGCGATTCGATAAACGTATCCGCTCCCGGGATGAGTTTCTTTCCGTGAACTAAAACACCATCCATATCAATTAAATAATTCTTTTTTTCTTCCATATTTTTCCTTACTTTTGGTTTTGTTAAATTTACTAACCCACTATTATTATATTCGTTCTAAAAGGTTTTTTTAAAAAGGGATCCGTTCAATTTTCCGCCGGATCCCTTCTTTTTCTAAAGTAATCAGTTGATCTTAGCTGACCAATTTGCGAACTTCTTCCAGATGTCCTGCGCTGCCGAGATAATCATTCTTTTGGGCAATGAATTTGGCGTATTCGGCCATGAAGATCTTGCCGGGTGCGCGCAGATCGAAACCTTCCGGATGCTCGAGGAAATATTCGCGGTGTACGCGTGTCCAAACCAGGCGTCCATCGGTGTCGATGTTAATCTTGGTGACACCTAATTGGGCTGCCTGGCGGAATTGGGAAGCGTCCACGCCCTTGGCACCCAGCAGTTTACCGCCGGCCGCGTTGATGCGCTCGACTTCTTCCTGCGGGACTGAGCTGGAACCGTGCATGACCAGCGGGAAGCCGGGCAGGTTCTTCTGTATCTGTGAAAGCACATCGAAGTGCAGCGACTGGCTGCCCTGGAATTTGAAGGCGCCGTGGCTGGTGCCGATGGCAACGGCTAACGAATCGCAGCCGGAGCGTTCGACGAAATCTTTGGCCTGATCAGGATTGGTCAGTTTGGCATTATCTTCGGAAACGCTGACGTGCTCTTCCACGCCGCCCAACTGTCCCAATTCTGCTTCAACAACAATGCCTTTGGCATGAGCCGCATCGACCACACGTTTGGTGATTTCGATGTTCTTTTCGTACGGTTCGCTGCTGGCATCAATCATGACGGAACTATAAAAACCGCTTTTGATGCAATCCATACAAGCTGCCTCATCTCCGTGATCGAGGTGAACTGCGAAAATAGACTCGGGGAAGACCTCGTCGGCTGCCCGAATGATGCCTTCCAGCATCAGTTTGTTGGTGTAACTGCGTGAGCCTTTGCTGATCTGGATGATGAAAGGCGCCTGGCTGTCAATATTTCCCTGGAAAAGCCCCATAGCTTGTTCCAGGTTATTGATGTTATAAGCGCCTATGGCATATTTGCCGTATGCAGCTTCAAATAATTTTTTGGTTGTAACAATCATGCGTATCTCCTTAGTAATGATCCCAATTTTGTACGAATACAATTATAGTATTAAATATGCAAGCGTGTGGATAATTTACAGGCGCATTAATCAAATGTTAACTCCAGCTCCTTTTAATCCAATTTTCCTAAAGAAAATGCCGTTCACGAAGCAAGCCAGACAAATTACACCAATCTTCGGTTGAAAATATTGACACGGACTGAGTTCTCTATATAATCATTAGGACAAACAATTGAATTCAACCATAAGTACCTAACCCTCGGAAGGGAAGGTAGAGCAGGAAACTGCTTTGGCGAAGTCGGTGAAAGTCCGGCGCTGTCCCGCAGCTGTAATCTGTGATTCTCGCAGAAAGCCAGATCGCCCACTTTTGGTTGGTTCCCAAATTCTTCGCGAGAGAGAGGTTGGAACATGCATAAATTCCATTTAAATCCCCGTCCTGTAAAAGTCAGTATATTTATTTTGATCGCGCTGGCATTCGCGTTTACGGCCTGTGCGCCGGCAATTGCGATTGAGCCAACGGTTGAAGCTGCGGCGGAGTCAATTGAGACGCCCGCTGTTGTATTTTCTGCCGTTGACATCATTGATTCCGTTGGCCGTGAGGTTGTCATTGACGCGCCGCCGGCACGCATTGTCTCGTTGGCCCCATCCATCACCGAGTCTTTGTATGCCATCGGAGCCGGAGACCTGCTGGTAGGCCGTACGGAATTTTGTGATTATCCTGAAGAAGCATCAGCGCTGCCTGCCATCGGCGGATTCTCTTCCTCATCCATCAGCATCGAAGCTATTACCGACCTCGAACCGGATCTGGTGATTGGCGGCAGCACTTATCAAGCTGATTTGATAGATGCGTTGGAAAGCGCGGGCATCCAGGTGATCATTCTGGAACCCAACAGTATCGAGGAGATTATGGATTCTCTGCTGACACTGGGCGCCATAACAGGCTATACAGCGGAAGCGTCATCCCTTCTGGACGAAATGCAAACTCGCATCGATGCGGTCACACAGGTAGTTGAGACTATTCCCGAAGAAGAACGCGTTTCCGTATTCTACGAAGTCTGGAACGATCCTTATATGACCACTACCAATCAAACCTTCATTGGTGAATTAATTAACATGGCCGGGGGCGTGAATATCTTTGCGGATCTGGGTGAGGATTACCCCTCGATCAGTTCCGAAGAAGTCATTGAAAAAGACCCGCAGGTTATTTTAGGCCCCAGCAATCACGGCGACCAGTTGACCGGTGAAATCATTGCCGAACGGGAAGGCTGGAGCGATTTGTCTGCAGTTCAAAATGGCAGGATCTATATCATTGACGGTAATATCGTTTCGCGTGCCGGGCCGCGGGTAGTCGACGCGCTGGAGGCAATTGCTCAGGCGCTGTATCCGCAAAGTTTTGGAGAATAAGATTAATAGCCGCAATGCGTTAGCCTTCAGCATTCTATTCCTGGTGCTGTTGGCTGTAATGATTCTCAGTTTAGGGGTGGGAGCGGTACAACTCACTCCAAATGAAACTGTTTCGGCCTTAATCAATCAGGCACAAAAGAACTCCCACCGTACGATTGTGTGGGAGTTTCGATTTCCCCGCATCCTGCTGGTAGTGTTGTGCGGCGCGGCTTTATCGGCGGCCGGCGTCGGTTTTCAGGGATTGTTCCGTAATCCATTGGCCGACCCTTATGTTGTGGGAGCTTCGGGAGGGGCTGCCCTGGGAGCTACCCTGGCAGTCATGCTGCGCTTTTCGCTTCCGAATATTACCATCGGGATCGGCGCATTTTTTGGATCCCTGCTGGCAGTGTTGGTTGTGTTTGCCATCTCGGAATATAGCAATTATGGCTCGATCGCGGGGCTGCTACTGGCCGGATCGGCGATGAGCGCCATGCTCTCCGCTGTGGTATCGCTGTTGCTCCTGCTTAATGATGAAGTTCTGCATGGAGTCTATGCCTGGCTGCTGGGTAGTTTTGCCAATTCCAGTTGGTCGGAATTAAGCCAAACGTTGTGGTTAGCCCCGCCCGCGATTTTGTGTGTTTTTTTGATGTCGCGCTCTCTGGATGCTTTGGCGGCAGGTGAAGAAACAGCCCAATCATTGGGCTTGGATTTGCGTAAAGCTAGATTGATCATTGTAATTAGTTCAAGCCTGGCAACAGCCGCGGCGGTATCCGTCAGCGGTATTATCGGTTTTGTGGGGTTGATCGCGCCTCATTTGGCGCGTATGCTGGTGGGCGCCAACCATAAAACCATGATGCCGATTGCCATGCTGTTGGGCAGTTTGTTGATGCTATTCGCGGATGACTTGGCGCGCACCCTGATGGCGCCGGTTGAAATACCGGTGGGTATTTTCACCGCACTTTTAGGGGGACCATTCTTCCTGTATTTGATGAAAACAGGAGAAAAACGCACATGAACATTCTGCGGGCCGAGGAGCTATCGCTCGGTTATCGGAATAAGAGAGTGGTTGAGCAATTCAGCACTTCCATTCAACAGGGGAGCCTGATAGGGATGGTAGGCCCAAATGGCTCCGGAAAAACCACGTTGCTACGCGCTCTTTCGGGATTGATAAAACCGTTTGGAGGGCAGGTCTTTGTAGGAGGACAAAACCTGTTCTCATTAACGCCGCGGAAAAGAGCACAGTTGATCGGCTGGGTTCCGCAGCGTGAAAGGCTGGCCTGGCCATTGACGGTTCGCGAGGTAATTTCACTGGGAAGGGCCCCTCACCGCGGTTGGCTGCTGCCGATGACCAAAACCGATCAGGCAGTGATTGACGATGTCATTCATACTTCCGATTTGGATTCCCTGGAAGACCGACGTATGGATGAATTATCCGGAGGAGAATTTCAGCGCGTACTGATCGCGCGGGCCTTGACCCAGGAACCGCGTGTTCTGTTGTTGGACGAACCGACGACTAACCTGGATATTCATTATCAAATTCAAGTGATGGATCTGATTCGCCAATTGGTGTCGCGCGGGGGCATAACTGTTTTGATGGTTATCCACGATCTCAATATTGCCGCACGCTACTGTGATGGTTTGATTTTGCTGCATCGTGGAAAACAGATTTGTGCGGGCAGCCCTGTGGACGTATTGACGCCGGAGAATCTTGAAGCAGTGTTCAATGTAAAAACCAATCTTTATCGGGATCCGTGGGGATTTTGGGCGGTAAGCGCCAGAAATGGAACAGGACAATATGGAAGAGATAAACCAAAATAAACCCAATCGGCTACGGGGATTGATTGTTGTATATACCGGGAATGGCAAAGGCAAAACCACGGCAGGCATGGGCATGTTAATGCGTGCCTGGGGACGCGGCATGCGGGTGGGCGCCATCCAATTTATCAAAGATACGCAAAATGAGTACGGCGAGAGCCTGGCGGCCAAGCGCATGGGCATCGACATCCGCCAGGTGGGCAACGGCTGCACCTGGCAGGGCCGCGACCTGCAGGACATGCGCGGCTACGGCCTGGAAGGTTGGACTTACGCGCAGGAGCAAATCCGGACAGGCCGCTATGACATCCTCCTGCTGGACGAATTTTCCTTCCTGTTCCACTTTAAATGGCTGGATGTCGACGAAACCATTGCCTGGCTGCGGCTGCACAAACCGCCTCAAATGACTTTGGTCATTACGGGACGTTACGCGCCGCAAGCGCTGATTGATTACGCCGACCTGATTACGGAGATGAAAGAGATCAAGCATCCTTTCAAAACTGAAGGATTGCTATCGCAGCCCGGTGTGGATTTTTAGGTTGCCCGGTTGACCGAGGTGTTTTCAAAATCCATGAATGTGATTGATCGAAAGGTTGCAGCCTCAATGCCCTATACCTGCGGTGAACTCTTCCAGGGTACGCTGCAGGATGAACCGTGCCTGGTTTCCTGCCCGATTGCCATTGGCAGCGAGGCAAGTTTTGAGGAACCGCGTGAGAATTCCGCTTACCCGGGAAGGAAAGTCCAGGAGGCACTGAAAAAATTTCAACCGGGATTAATTGCCCCACAAGAACTGCGCGTGCAAACCCGCCTGCCTGTCGGCAGGGGTTTTGGCACCAGCACGGCGGATATCGGCTCAGCATTGTTTGCTGTTTCTGCTCACTGTGGGATCGAACTCTCCGCGGAAGAAGCCGCATTACTTGCTGTAAGCGTGGAGCCGACCGACAGTACTTTTTTCCCCGGGTTGGCATTATTTGCTCACCGCAGCGGGAAGTTTAATCAGGTGCTGGGAGCGGTACCCGCAATGAAGATTTTGATTGCAGATCCGGGTGGGTTTGTGGACAGCGAAGAATTTAACAATCGCGATTGGAAGGCTGCGTTAAAACGCTTGTCCGGCGCGCATAACGATGCTTTTACGATGCTGTGCGCGGGAATTGAAAAAGCAGATAGAAACCTGATTGGCCAGGCTGCTAGCCTGTCCGCTCATATTCACCAAAAGATACTCTTTAATCCTTTACTTGATGATGCGCTGCGGATTGCAAAACAAATTGGTGCGGCCGGTGTATGCCGGGCGCACAGCGGGACAATTTTTGGATTTCTCTTGGCGGAAGAGCACGATGATGAGGTGGAACTGATAGATTATTGCCAAAAACACCTGCCAGGAAAGTTGAATTGGATCAGTACACATATATTGGGAGGGGGAGTGCGTTTTATCACAGACACGATTGATGCCCCAGAGGCGCTTCAGCAGTGACGGCTAAAACCTTGATGGTGTTGGGCAGTATGTCTTCTGCCGGCAAGAGTTTGCTGGTGACCGGATTATGCCGTCTGTACGCCCGCCGGGGATGGAGCGTGCTGCCTTTCAAAGCACAGAACATGAGCAATAACGCGGCTGTTTGCGCGGGAGGGGAAATCGGCCGCGCACAGGCTGTGCAGGCTTACGCTGCCGGTGTGGAACCAACCGTAGCTATGAATCCCATCTTACTCAAACCGGAGGCTGATATGCGCAGCCAGATTGTCCTGCGCGGGCAAGTGTGGGGCACTTTAACGGCTGGCCAGTATTACGCCCAGGGAGGGCGGTTTTGGGAGACTGTCACGGAAAGCCTGGACGAATTGCGCCAAAAGGCGGAATTGGTCATCATGGAAGGTGCAGGCAGTCCGGCTGAATTGAACCTGCGCAGCCGGGATCTGGTAAACCTGTCTATCGCGCAATACGCAAATGCGCCCTGCCTGCTGGCGGGAGACATCGACCGCGGCGGGATTTTCGCGCAGTTGTTGGGTACGCTTTGGCTGTTGGAAAAAGATGAGCAGGATCTAATCAAAGCCTTTGTGGTCAATAAATTTCGTGGGGATGCGGATTTATTCCGGGACGGCGTGCGAATTCTGGAAGAGCGCTGCGGCAAGAAGGTCCTTGGGGTGGTTCCTTATATTAGGAATCATGCAGTTCCCGAGGAGGACGCAGCTTCCATTACCGAGTCTTACTCAACACAGGAAGGAAAGCTGGATGCCGTTGTAATCCACCTGCCCCACATCAGCAATTTTGACGACTTTGATCCGCTGCGCCTGGAAACCGGCGTTCACGTACGTTTTGTCAGCAGTGTTTCCCAGTTGTGCCAACCGCGGGTCGTCTTTTTGCCCGGCAGCAAGAATACGCCCGGAGATTTGCATTGGCTGTTTGAGAACGGTTTGGCGGAAGCAATCCGTTCGCTGGCAGGCCGGGGGACGATGGTGATTGGTTTCTGCGGCGGGTTCCAGATGCTGGGCGTTGAGGTAGTAGATGAACAACACATGGAATCGCGTTATACCAGCACACCTGGTTTAGGGCTGCTGCCTGTGCATACCTGCCTGGGTGATCGAAAACTGGTTACGCGTTCTCAAGCCCGCATTTTATCCAATTCCGGTTTTTTTGAGCTGCTTAAGGGACAAATTGTGGAGGGCTATGAGATTCACCTCGGACAAGCGCAAGCGCGGGAAGCGCTTTTCCGGATTACTTCGCGCGAGGGCGAAAGCGTGAACGCTTTGGATGGGGCTTGTTCAGAGGACGGTATGGTTTGGGGCTGTCACCTGCACGGGCTGCTCGAAAACGACGAATTGCGCCGTGTCTGGCTGCGGAGTCTGGGCGTCCAGCCTGCGGATGTACCTTTCCGGCTGCGGCGGGCACAGGCTTATGACCATTTGGCGGATGTATTGGAGAATTCGCTGGATATTCCGGCTTTGGATGGCATCATCAACAGAGGTTGTGGTCGTAACTGAGCGCTGGATTGCTCTGCTTCTAGCTTGCCTGTTGGACCTGGCTGCGGGCGACCCGTCCAACCGCTGGCATCCGGTGGCTTGGATGGGCGGTTTTATCCGTTGGGCTGAAGGGAAATGCACCACAAATAATCGATTCGGGCAATTTATGCATGGCTTTCTCTTGATAACCGCGGGCGGGACGCTATTTACACTGCCCTGGATCCTGGCATCGGAATGGATAGGAACCTTGCCATTCGGCGTTGAAGTTATCGTAATCGCGCTGTTGTTCAAACCGACCTTTGCCTTACGGCGCTTGATTGAAGCCAGCCGCGAAATCCGCCGCGCTCTGGCGCAGGCGGATCTGGTGGAAGCGCGCCGCCTGGTGGGTTGGCACCTGGTCAGCCGCGACACAATAAATCTATCCGAAGGGCAGGTGGCTTCAGCCACGGTGGAGTCGTTAGCCGAAAATATCACGGATAGCTTACTGGCGCCTGTTTTCTACTTTGCCTTTTTGGGTTTACCAGGCGCCTGGCTCTACCGGTTTATCAATACTGCCGACGCGATGATCGGATACCGTACACAGCGATACGAGTATCTGGGAAAGTGCGCCGCCAGATTGGACGACTTGTTGAATTGGCTGCCGGCCCGCCTGGGCGCGCTGGCGCTGGTGCTGGCGTCCGGCTTGTGCCGCTTGAATACCGGAGAAACCTGGCATGTCATGATAAAGGAGCATAACTTAACCAGCAGCCCCAATGCCGGTTGGACCATGGCTGCGGCTGCCGGCGCGTTGGAGGTACGGCTGGAAAAAATCGGCTGCTACTGCCTGAATGCCGGCCGAGCTATGCCGGAAACGGAAGATATCCGGCGCACGGAAAGGTTGGTCAGCCTGGCAGCGCTGATCGGCGTTATCGGAATTGGAGGATTGGGCTTTGGAATCGCCACATTTTGCAAATGACCATGGTGGATTGGATCCGCAGGAGCTATTCCGGTTAGGGCTAGACCCGGCCGAGGTGATCGATTTTTCCGTGAACAGTAATCCTTTTGGGCCGTCGCCGGCGGTGCTAGCGGTTGTTCGCGCACTAGATATTTCGACTTACCCGGATCGGAATTGCTTACGTTTGCGGGAATCCTTGGCTGAATGGAATCAAGTCGGGATAGATAACATTCTAGCCGGCAACGGATCGGCGGAATTGATTTGGATGATCGCGCGAGCTTTGCTTAAAGCAGGAGATGCAGTTGTGGTTGCCGCGCCTACCTTTGGAGAGTACCAGCGTGCGGCAACCGCGCTGGGCGCGCGCGTGATTTCGGTAAGCGCCCAACCACCGCAGTTCAAGGTTGATTTAAAGGAAGTGTTGAAAACGGCAGCGGCTCAGCAGGCAAGATTGGTCTTTCTATGTAACCCGAACAACCCCACCGGACAATTCATTCCCGATGCGGAGATAGCCGCGTTGGAGCAGGCCCTTCCGCCGGATTGCCTGTTGGTGCTGGACGAAGCCTACCGGGCGTTTGTACCCGGGATAGCCCTGCCGCATCCCTTTGGAGGCAGCACCATCCTGCTGCGTTCCATGACCAAGGATTTCGCGCTGGCGGGGCTGCGCTTGGGTTTTGCGATAGCGCGATCGGAGGTAATTACCGAGCTATCCCGATTTCAACCGACCTGGAGCGTCAATTCTCTGGCGCAAGCGGCCGGGTGCGCTGCGTTGAAGGATTTGCCCTATTATCAGGATACCTGGCAGCGCCTACAGGAGATAAAAACCGAGCTATTTTCAACACTCACAGCTGAAAACTATGACGTGCTGGCGGCGAAAGTGCATTTCGCGTTAATACGAACGAAGGAGGCAGCCGGGAAAGTACGAGAGTTACTGCTGAGCCGATCCATTCTGGTGCGGGATTGCGCTTCTTTTGGTTTACCGCAATATATACGCGTCAGCGCAAAGCTGCCGGTGCAGAATCAAAAACTGATCAACTCGTTAGCTGAAGTTCGAGCTTCTTTATAAATAACTCATTCCATAGACAAAAGGATTAATCATGCAATTTCCTGAAATCCCTGAGATTGATACTCATATGGCTGAAAAAGCAATTGAGCGGCAGGCACGCCTGACCAAACCGGCCGGCTCGTTGGGGAGGTTGGAGAGTCTGTCCGTGCAGCTGGCGGGCATCACGGCGAAGGAACGGCCCATGTTTCCCCGTAAGGCGGTAATCCTGATGGTGGCCGACCACGGTGTGGCATTGGAAGGCATCAGTGCCTATCCATCCACCGTAACTGCCCAGATGGTCGCGAACATTGCCAACCAGGGAGCGGCAGTAAACGTGCTCGCTCGTCAAAACAACGCGCGGGTAGTGGTTGTGGACATAGGTGTTGCCCAGGATCTCAGCAGACTTCCCGGCGTGGTGCATCACAACCTGGCAAAGGGCAGCCAAAATATGCGCCGGGGTCCTGCCATGAGCCGCGCAATGGCCGAAGAGGCTGTCAATGTGGGCATACAGGTGCTGCGGGAGCAGGTGCAGGACGGGTTGGATTTGGTAGCACTGGGTGAAATGGGCATTGGCAATACCACCGCGGCCGCTGCGGTTGGCGCGGTGATCACGGGGTCGCCGGTGGAGGACATGACCGGGCGGGGAACAGGATTGGATGACGCCGGATTGGCGCATAAGGTCGAAGTCATCCGGGAGGCGATTGCGGTCAATCATCCCAACCCAAAGGATGCGCTGGACGTGCTGGCTAAGGTTGGCGGGTTGGATATTGCCGGATTGGTGGGAGTGATAATCGCTGCGGCGGCCATACGCCTGCCGGTAGTGGTGGATGGGTATATCTCAGCCGTAGCTGCCCTGGCGGCGGTGGAATTGGCGCCGGGGGTCAAACCGTATCTGATTGCCTCCCACCTGTCGGTTGAAAGAGGGCATGCCATCCTTTGTGATTATCTGGATATGGCACCCTTGTTTGATTTACAGCTGAGGCTGGGGGAGGGCAGCGGCGCGGTATTGGCCTTTCCGATTATCGAAAGCGCTGCGCGTATTCTCAATGAGATGGCTACTTTTGATGAAGCCGGAGTCAGCAACCATGTTTGATTCCCTGATCACCGCATTGGACTTCCTAACCGTTTTGCCGGTCCCGCATCATAAAACCTATAAACCGCTGGAGCTGGGGAAAGCGGCCGGTTGGTTCCCCTGGGTGGGGGCGCTGTTGGGCGGGTTGACGGCGCTGGTTTACTATGGACTGCTGTTGATATTGCCGCGCATGCTGGCGTCGACTTTAGCGGTGGCTTTTTGGATTGCCATCACCGGCGGGCTGCATCTGGATGGGTTGGCGGATTGCTGCGATGGCTTGTTATACGCCGGTACACCGCAGCGCCGGCTGGAAATCATGAAAGACCCCCACCACGGTACATTTGCCGGTGTCGGCCTACCTCTGACCATTTTGATCAAAATCGCGGCGCTTTCCAGCCTGCCGCTGGAGGTTTATGGATTGGCGCTCCCACTGGCGGGCGCGCTTTCGCGCTGGCTGCTGCTTCCGGCGGGGAAACAGACCAACGCGCGGCCGGGGGGATTGGGCGAACATTTTTCAGCCAGTCTGCAAAAGGATTCTTTCTACCTGGCAATTATTCCGGTTATTATCCTGACTTACTGGTTGGGTTGGCAGGCAGTCGTGGTGGCCGCAGTTGTCCATGTGTGTGCCTGGCTGATTTTCCGTATCGCACGGGCGCGTTTGGGCGGAATGACCGGAGATGTTTATGGTTTGGTCGTGGAGCTGGGGGAGGTGCTGGTGTTGATAGGCTTTTGCGTGAGGGGATTGTGAGAAAAGTACCCTTTCGTATTGGCACCACCTCGTACATTGTGCCGGATGACATTTTGCCGAATGTGCAATTTTTGGCTGGAAAAGTGGACGACGTGGAACTGGTCCTCTTTGAGGTGGATGAAGGTCAAAATAATTTACCGCATGACGCGGTACTTGACGCGATTCATCAAACCATACGGGCAGCCGATTTGACTTGCACTGTTCACCTGCCGTTGGATTTACGCCTGGGAGACGATCAGGAAAATCAAGCGCTTTCCATTACAAAAGCGCTGCGGGTCATCCGGCAGACGGCGCGCTTGAAACCCTGGGCTTACGTGCTGCATCTGGACGGCCGCAGCGTCCGCACGGCTTGCGGTTCCCGGGAATGGGAAGAATGGACCCAACGAACCCGTCAGGCATTAGCCCTTCTGGCTGGCGAGTTGGAAGAGCCGCGCTTGTTATCGGTGGAAAACCTGGATGGATATCCCCCGGACTTTTGGGATCCGGCCTTAGACGAAATGCCTTTCAGCCGCTGCGTGGATATCGGGCATCTTTGGAAAGACGGATATGATCCCCTGCCTTTTCTGGAAAAACACATTGAAAATGCGCGCGTTCTGCATATTCATGGAATTGCTCAACGCGACCATCAATCCCTGCAGTATGTTCCTGCGCGGGAACTGCGGCGCGTAATGGACTTTCTGGTAAGCGCGAATTACGAAGGCGTTTTAACGATGGAGGTATTCGGAGAAGATGATTTCCATTCTTCGCGTAGAGTTCTTCTGGAATCCCTGCATCAAATGAATTTGGAGGCACAATGGGAAAATCGTTGACTTTAATCCTGGGCGGCGCGCGCAGCGGAAAATCGAGTTATGCCCAGAACTTAATGGAAGAAAGCGGCAAACCGGTGTTGTTCGTGGCTACTGCTACCGCGGGCGATGATGAAATGGCAGCCAGGATCCGCGCTCACCGGAACAGCCGCCCAAAATATTGGGCGACACTGGAAGCATCTGTAAACACCGGGTTGGCGATCCAGCAAGCGGTAATCAAAGGAAATGTTTTATTGGATTGTGTGACATTATTGGTGAGCAATATCCTTATGGCCTGTCCGCAGCCGCTGGTTGAAGCGGATTTCCAGCGAGCCGTGCAGGAGGAAGTGGATGGTTTGCTGACCGCTTACAAACGCCATGAGGGAGATTGGGTATTCGTGTCCAACGAGGTGGGTCTGGGGGTAGTGCCGGCCACGCCAATGGGGCGATATTATCGTGATGCGCTCGGACGGGCCAATCAGCAACTGGCTGCTTCAGCCGAGCGGGTTATCTTTATGGTGGCCGGAATACCGATGAAAGTAAAGTAAATTTTCTAAATTGGTAAAAAACACCAACGATTTTCACCGTTGGTGTTTTTCTTTATCTGTTAATTTCAAAGATTTCTAAATTTTAAGCATGATGATTACAGTAATAATGCACCGCTTCGCGTACGAATGCAGCTCCGCCGGGGCGAATGCGGTCATAGTTGGCCGCGAAACGTGGATCAGCAACCCACATATCCGCCAGGTTGCGGAAAATTTTCAGATCGAGCGTGTAAAAATAGCGATTCAAGTAGTCGAAATATTCTCCCACCGCTTGTTGGATGTCCGCATCCTCAGGCGCAGCGCCGGCATCAGCTCCAACCATGCGTGAAATCAATTGAGTTCCTTGTGTTTTTATATCTTCCTGCTGTTGGGGGGAATAACTGGCCCACTTTTGCTGTGATTCGGCATATTGGGAGGTGTTGCCCCAACGCGCGCGTGCCTCTTCTTCATATTCTGAATGGTCGAAACCTTCGAAGTAATCTTTTTCACCCATCCTGCTGGTACCGGTCAGGCTGTCGATAGTTTGGTCGAGCGTGCGCAGCAAGCGCTGCAGGCGATTTTGCTGGGTTTGCAGGCTCAAGCGATGCTTATTGAGTGCATCCACCATATCGAAATCCGGCCGGTTAATAATGGAACGGATATCTTCCAGCGGCAGATCCAGTTCACGGAAAAACATGATTTGTTGAAGCTTTAGCAGACTGGATTGATCATAGGAACGATATCCGTTGGCACGGATCTCAACCGGTTTAAGCAGGTCGATTTGATCGTAGTACCGAATCGTACGGGTGGTAACCCCTGCCATGTCGGCAATTTGCTTGATCGTGTAAGTAGAATCACTCATAGTAAAAACATCTTACACCTTTACGTTACGTTAATGTCAAGCAACCAAAATACCGCATTTCTGCGGTATTTGCTATTTGGTTGAAAAAAATTAATCAGCTTGACTGGAATCTTTGCTTTTTTGAAGTTTCTTAAGCCACTTCTTGCGGTCTTTCCGTTCTAGTTTGATGCCCTGGGTGATAGTCGTATAGGTAAAGAAGAAAAACAGCAGGAAAATAGCGCCTATCAGGATGATGTTATACAACTTTAACGGTGTATTCTGCCAGGGGAGCAGGATCAGCGGATTACCAATGGCATAAATAACAATGTTTGCGATGATGGCAATTACACGAACTTCGGTCGGACCAAGCGAACCATAGGATATTTTGAATTCACCCTTTACAGAGGTGGTGATGTAAACCAGATTAGCCATGCATTGATAGCCAACCAAGGCCAGCAATGCCAGGTTTAAATCTACGTATGGGGAAAGGCCAATGCCGATGAAGATAATCACTTCGCTGATAGTGTCTATAGTGTGGTCGATAAAGAAACCGTAGCGCGGTCGTTCGATTTTTCGATAGCGTGCCAGGTTGCCATCCAGACTATCGCCGAACCAGTTCAGGAAAAATCCCAAATTAGCCAGCCAAAGGAAATTCTTATCAAAGTTGGTCAGATAATAGCAGGCGCCGATTAAAACTGAGGCCAATAACCCTAAGAAGGTCAGATGGTCCGGAGTGACCCAATGGGGCATGTGTTCCACCAACCATGCGATGGCCGGCCGTTCGAGCGGGCCGAGCAGGATCTTATTAACGCGGTGGTGTTTCTTAATGTTTTTTAATTCATTCTTCTTCTTTTTTGCCATAATTTTATTCTACCTTCTTATTCAGCTTAAAATTTCCTTCAATTTAGGGCATTTCGTCCAATGCTTCCGGCCAAACCGGGTAGGTCATCGCCCATTGGCTCGGATTTTGACCGATCATTTTTTCGCCTTCCGCCAGGACTTTTTCGGCGTTTCTCTCGATTTCATCCTGTGCATCTTCGTAGGGTTTCATGTAGATTGGGTCTGAACAGCTTAACTCATATTTACCCTGTGAGTTGCGCAGACAAGCGAGGACGACAATCGCTGAATGCGTTTGCAGGGCCATGCGCACGTAACTGGTCGGCACCGGCGCGGGGCGGCCGAAGAATTTGGGATAATAATTGGTTTTATCGAGCGGACGTTCCATGCCGGTCACGACAAAACCGCCTTCTTTCAGATACGCTTTAGCGGCGCGCATGTTCTCGGTGGACATGGGGCGAATATCCAATCCGATTTCACGGCGCAGCTTGTTTTGCCAGGCATAACCGCCGTTTGGTTGGGGATAGCTGAGGACAAATAATTTGTAACCCTGCAGGGCAATGGCGCGCCCACCCAGATCAAAATTACCCAGATGCGGGCCTATGAAAATGGTGCCCTCTCCGCAATCAGCGCGTTCCTTTAAAACCCTCGTGACTTTGGGCGTGAAGATGACTTTTTCCCGGATAGCCGGGTAATCATGCATGTAATGGTAGAACTCAAAGATGCTGTGCGCGGTGTTGCGGATGGTCTGATCGACCTGGATGTCCAATTCCTCTTTGGATAGGCGCTCACCGGTTATCACCCATTGGTTGGCGCGGGCTGCCCGGATTAATTTCGCATTCGGGTGCTTGCATAAAAAATCAGCCGCAAAATCAGCCAACTTATAACCGGTTTTTGTGGAAGTGTTTTTGGCGACGCCTAAAACAATGCCAATACCTAAACGACTGTTGATGATCGATAGTAGGGACATATTTTTAATGTTAACACAAATTGATTTGTGAGGTTTCCTTTCTAAAAAATCTGAGAAAATTTATATATTTATTTACGGTTGGAAGGAAATATCGATGTGGAAAAGGCTGGGAAAATGACAAAAATCATACATTTCCTTGACAAAGTACATGGTACATGATAAAAATATGCCCATCATGTTTGAGATTCGATCACCTAAAGCTAAACATCATTCACATATCACTCCTTCTGGAAGGAGCGGCGTTTTGCTATAGGGAAATGAAGTATCTCTAACCTAATAAGTGAACGTGAAGGGCCTTCCAGGAATGGAAGGCCTTTTTCGTTTGCCTGCTGAATATGAGAAATTATCCGGAGGTTCTGTATGAAAAAATATAAAATATTGCCCTAATAAGAAAATGAGATGGATTGGTTTGGATTATAGAACTTGATAATTCGGCAGGCTACAAAACAAAATTCTGAAAGTAACGCTATAGGAGAAGAAATGAACAACAAGAAGTATCTGGCAATTGCCTTTCTGGTAATCGGCGCTCTCGCATTGGGAGCTTGCGGCGGCGCGGACACGACAGCTGCTGACAACGCAGCCGCGGAAGAAGCCGCCCCGGCGGAAGATGCGGCCGCGGAAGAAGCTGCTCCCGCCGAGGAAGCAGCAGCTGAACTGACTTACGACGAAAACGGTATTCCCGTTTACGGCTGCCTGGGCTCAGCTGAAACCGCACTGGTCGATCTGGACTGCCGCGAAGTGACCGTGGCTGTTGAAGACGCGTACCTGCCTTTCAACTACATCTACGAAGGCAAGGCCGGCGGTTGGGACTACGTTGTAATCCCGCAAATTTGCGAACTGCTGCACTGCACCCCCGTATTCCAGGAATGCTCCTGGGATATTCTGATCCAGTCTGTTGCTGATGGCCTGTATGATATGGCCGGCGACGGCGTCACCATCACCCCCGAACGCGATGAAATTGTCGATTTCTCGGACAGCTACATCTCCATCGACCAGCGCCTGCTGGTAAGAATGGGCGAAGATCGCTTTGCTTCCATCGAAGAATTTGTAGCAAACCCGGACCTGATCCTGGGCACCCAGGTAGCTACCACCAACTACGAGACCGCGGCAACCTATCTGCCGGAAGATCGCATCAGCGCCTTCGAACAATTCCCCTTTGCTGTTCAGTCTCTGCTTTCCAACGATGTGGATGCAGTCTTGATTGACGAACAGGTGGGTTTGGGCTACGTTTCCCAGAATCCCGATGACATCGAATTGGTCGGCCCGTCCATTTCCAGTGACTTGCTTGGTTTTGTTTTCTCCAACGACAGCGACCTGGTGGAACCCTTCAACACCGCTCTGGCAGAATTAAAGAGCAACGGTTTCCTGGAACAGGTTAACACCCAATTCTTTGGACTTTCCTTCACATTAACTTACGACGATATTGAGTAAATAAAAATAAATGGGCTGGCTGATTTCAAATCGGCCAGCCCGATTTCTAATCGGTTTAAAAATAGAGGACATCATGGCGTTTGAAGATTCGTTATCTGCTGCACAGAAAGTTTCGTTGCAGCAATCCAGGCGACAGCGGTTACGTACCAGGCTGGCCACCTTTCCCTGGTGGCTGGTGCTTATCCTGCTACTTATTGTTGGTACGGTACTGCTGATCACCAATAGTCCCACTTATAATGAGGCTTTTGTCACCATTCGCAGTGGGATGATTGTAACTTTGTATATCACATTAATATCCTATACCATTTCACTGCTAATCGGCTTATTCACCGGGTTGGGCCGGGTTTCTTCCAGTATATTGTCCCAAAATATCGCAACATTTTACGTTGAACTCATGCGTGGTATTCCCATGCTGGTATTGATCTTCTTCATTGCCCTGGTCATGGTACCGGGTGTGGTGAACTTTCTGGCTTTATTAGGCGCCAAGCTGATTGAGCTGGGACTGACTACAATTGGGAATCCATTGGCAGGTTTAAGCAACCGCTCAATATCCATGAGCGTGCGCGCAGTAATTGCTCTTTCATTGACCTATGGCGCATATTCCGCTGAGATTTTCCGCGCCGGTATTCAATCGGTTGCGAAGGGGCAGATGGAAGCCGCTCGCTCGCAGGGTATGAGCCACGGGCAAGCCATGCGCAACGTGGTGCTGCCGCAGGCCATCCGCAATGTACTGCCGGCTATTGGGAATGATTTTATTTCCATGCTGAAAGATTCTTCCCTGGTATCCATTCTGGCGGTGCGCGATATTACACAGATTGCCCGTTTGTATGCCGGGCATTCATTCCGGTATCCGGAAGCTTACACAACGCTCTCGGTCATGTATCTGACCATGACATTATTGCTTTCCATGCTGGTGAAATTATTGGAAAGGCGGTTATCGAAAAATGGTTAATCCTGCCGCAGAGAATCTGATCGAAGTAAAATCGGTCAATAAATGGTTTGGCGATTTACAGGCTCTGGATGATGTCAGCCTGGACGTACAGTCGGGCAAAGTTATGGTGATCATCGGTCCGAGCGGTTCGGGTAAATCCACTTTACTGCGCTGCATCAATTATCTGGAGACGCCCACTAATGGACAGGTTTGGTTCAATGGAGAACGTCTGACCAGTGATCAGAAAGAATTGAACCGCCATCGGGCGGAAATTGGTATGGTTTTCCAGAGTTTCAACCTGTATGCGCACCTGACCATTTTGGAAAATATCACCCTGGCGTTAAAAGTGGTGAAGAAAATTAAGAACAAGGATGCCGAAAGCATCGCCATGGAGCAGCTCAGGAAAGTTGGCATTGCCGATAAGGCTGATAAGCTGCCCGCGCAAATTTCCGGTGGACAGCAGCAGCGCGCGGCTATTGCCCGCGCCCTGGCCATGCGCCCCAAGTTGATGCTGTTTGATGAACCCACCAGCGCCCTTGATCCTGAAATGATTAAAGAAGTGCTGGATGTAATGATGATGCTGGCAAAGGAAGGCATCACCATGATCATTGTGACCCATGAGATGGGTTTTGCCCGCGCGGCGGCTGATGAAGTGATCTTCATGGATCACGGCCGCATCGTGGAGAAAAATACGCCGGACGGACTGTTCAACCAGCCTACCAGCGACCGGACAAAACTCTTTCTGTCACAAATCTTACATAAATAATATCTCATGATGTCCTAAGAATGCGCGGGGAACATAGCTTCGGTTGTGTTCCCCGACGCGCATGGGCGGAAAGATGTCCCAATCCGTGTAGAGATAAAAAAGATATCGTGATATAAATTCCTTTATTATCAAAACAGGACGGCAATACGTTGAAAAAGAAGAATCATGCAATGGAAAATGGTTCATACCATTTCTACAGTGACAAATTTATTTTACGGGTAAGCAACCGCGTTTGCATCAGCTCGGAAGAATTGTTGACCAGTGAACCTTTCCTCAAGTTCTACTACTCATATTTGGAATCATTAAAAAGGAAGCAGTCTCCGCTTCTGAACATCTTTTCAACTAAAGATTATTCCGAAGATGAAGTCAAATTGCTTCAGGAAACCCTTTACTACCTGAACTCGCTTCAGGCAGACAAAGTCGCCAAACTTGTGGACGGATCGGAAATTTTCTTTCGGGATACCCTGCTGTTCAATGAATTCATTGAGCAGTTTTACAATTACTGGCGGCGTATGCACCGTCTGGTGATTTGCGACTCGGTCTTTGATCGCCTGGATCAGCGCCCCTATCGCACGTTCAACGATCTGGTGGAAAGTCTGATGCACCTGGTGCGCAGCACCTACCGCAACATTCAGGAAAACATCACCGGAAAGCATCCCAAAATTTACCGCCAGGTGAGCGCCGGTGCTGAAATTGGCGCCATCGCGCTGCCGATGAAATTGAATTATCCCAACAGCAGCTTTTCGGTTTTGGATGATATTTTTGTCATCCGCCAGGTGTTGATCTATCCGCCGATGATCTTCAACACCCCCAATAACAAACGCAAGGGACAGTTCGCGCGCATCGACCGCAATCCTTTGGATGGCGTCAAGCTGGATCCCAAAGAGTGGTTGTGCTACCCGGCCCGGGTAGGACCGCTGCTGATCGCGATTTATTTTCCGCTCAGCTTTTTCGAGCTGGGATTTTCTCTCTCCAATTTGTTTGAGCTGGCGGATGAAAACGACCTGCAGCGTAAGCCGGACGCGGTTTATATTTACGGCGCGCCGGAAGAAACTTCATTGTCCGTTGACGGCAACGAGACCATTTTCTTTGATGATGAGAAAAACAACATCATGGTCGGTTCAGTGCCGTTCAAGAACGAATACGCCTACTTTGGCTACCTGAAGAAGATGATCCTGACCCTGCACAACATCATCCGCATGAAGGACGGTTACCTGCCTTTCCATGGCGCGATGGTGCAGATCACCATGCGCAATAAGAAACCCTTCTCGGTGTTGATCATGGGCGACAGCGGTGCGGGAAAGTCCGAATCAATCGAAGCGCTGCGCTTGATTGCCAGTGATGAGATCGAAGACCTGATGGTTGTGGCGGATGATATGGGTTCAATTGCCGTAAATGAACAGGGCAGGCTGGTGGGTTACGGAACGGAGATGGGCGCTTTTGTACGCCTGGATGACCTGCAATCCGGTTATGCCCTGGGCCAGATTGACCGCACCATTATCATGAATCCCGACCAGGTCAACGCGCGTGTGGTCATGCCCGTGACGCGTTACGAATACATCATGGCGGGTACGCCCATCGACTGCGTGCTGTATGCCAATAACTATGAAGCAGTGGATAAAGACCATCCCATCATTGACCGTTTTGCGAATGCTAAAGACGCCTTGAGCGTCTTCCGGCGCGGCGCGGTGATGAGCAAGGGTACTACAACTACCAAGGGGCTGGTGGAGAATTACTTTGCCAATATTTTCGGCCCGCCGCAGTATCATGATCTGCATGAGGGCCTGGCGCAGAAGTATTTCCAGAAAATGTTCGATCAGAACATCTACGTCGGCCAGATGCGTACCCAGTTGGGTGTTCCGGGCAGTGAACAATCCGGACCACAGCAATCCGCCACCGCGCTGCTGAAAATGATTGATGAGAAAGCAGGAGACGCCTAAAGCGTCTCCTTTCTTTTTAATTTACCTAAATCAGGGGATGTTTTGATCAACGCGTCCCGTTTTCGGCGGTACTCGATTACCGGACCGTCGCCGCTCAACAGGGTTTCACCCATGCGGTGATATGGGCGTGAGGGGCGTTGAGTGATGACCACGCGGCGGTCTTGGTGCTCGATGATATAGCTGCCAACGCGGCTGGACAGGAAGAAGAGTTCCCGCAGAATAGGTATTTTTACAGTCCTTTGGTAGGTGCGAATGTAAAGCCGCGTGTTGTCCTCATCCACCGGGACGAAGGCGATGGTAATGCGCATATCGTCGCTGATCCAATTGTGCCAGACGTTCGGCAGGCGGAATTGCAGCGAGGGATGGCGTTCGGGTTGGGATATTTCGGAAGGTTTCAACGGATGCGACCCGTCATCCATACGATTTTGCACCCAAATATCCAAACGCTGTGGATCATTTTCATTATCTGCCCATTGTGAATAAGGCCCGTCCACCAGCCGGCGGTCGCCGCGCCCGATGGTGTTGTAATGCACAAAGGGCAAGTGGATGGCGTCCAATTGGTTTTCGATTACGCGCGCGTAGTGGATGGGCCAGTGATCGGTAAAAGTATCGTAAACAAAATCCTCTGTTATGGATTCGAAAAAGCGAATTTCTGGCAGCTCCTCGCGGGGTTGTCCCCACCAAATCCAAATAAAACCGTAAGCTTCACGCGCGGGGTATGCCACAGCCTGGAAGACTTTGGGCACCGGGTTATTACGGCCGTAAGCCGGAATGTAGGTGCAGCGGCCGTTTACGTCGAACTCCAATCCGTGAAAAGGGCATTGCACGTGCTGATCGACGAGTTTCCCACCACTGAGTGCAGCTCCACGATGAAGACACTGATCGCGCAGGCAGGCGATTTTGCCTTCGGTTGTGCGCCATAAAACCAGGTTTTCTCCCAGACGTTTAACACCCAACGGCCGGCCAGTTTTAAGCTCGCGGCAGTCCAAAATTGCGTACCATTGATTGGCTATCACTTTTTACTCCCAAAGTTATAAAAATAATTATTTGTATAATAATCATACAGGAAAAAAGAAGACCAAAAAAATGGATGCCAATTTCCGCTTTTACGCGGAATTAAACGAGTTCCTCCCCCGCGATCGCCAATATCAAACACTGCAAATTTCCTTTAAAGACCGTCAAAGCGTTAAGCATTTGATCGAATCCAGCGGCATTCCCCACACTGAAGTGGACCTGGTACTGGTGAACGGGCAGTCGGTGGATTTTAGCTATTTAGTCCGGCAGGGTGATCGCGTGGCGGTTTATCCGGTTTTTGAATCCGTCGATATCACCCCGCTGTTGAAGCTACGGCCGGCGCCGCTGCGCGAGGCACGCTTTATTTTGGACGGGCACTTGGGCCGCCTGGCAGCTTACCTGCGCATGCTGGGTTTTGATTCACTCTACCGCAATGATTACGACGACCAGGAGCTGGCGAAGATTTCAGATGAGCAGAAGCGCATCCTGCTCACGCGCGATCGCGGGCTGCTCAAGCGCAGTTTGGTAACACGCGGGTACTGCCTGCGTACACGGGACCCGCGCCAGCAGTTATTAAGTGTTGTACGGCGCTTTGACCTGTTGGGGCAGGTGCAGCCTTTCACTCGCTGTATTACCTGCAACGGAAAGCTTGAGCCGGTAAACAAAGCAAGGATCGAAGACCAGCTGGAGCCCTTGACCCGCAGGTATTTCCAGGAATTTTCACGCTGCGAGCAATGCGGCCAGATTTACTGGAAGGGTTCACACCATGACCGCATGCAGGTCTTATTGGACTGGCTGAAAACGGAATCTGACGGGAATTCAACGGATTTCTGACGAAATATTGACCAAAAACATATGCACTAGGTTGGTTAAGTGATAGAATCGGCTTCTTGTGCCCCTTGTGATAGAGGGTAATGAGGTAGAAAAATAAAAGGTATGTTAGCGAATCATGTTGATGTAGAGAAATCATCGGTATTGCTCAAAGATAAAGTCAAACTGGCCGGATTACCGGCGGCTGACGTCTATAAATTAATGGGGGTAAGCGAAAAGGGGCTGACTTCGCAAGAAGTGCAAGACAGACTGAAGACTTATGGGGCCAACCAAATCAAGGAAGCCAAGAAGGCCTCCCTGCTGCTTAAGTTAGTCAGTAATTTCACCCACCTGATGGCGATTCTGTTATGGGTGGGGGGATTTGTCGCGTTAATTGCGCGTATGCCAGAATTAGCGATTGCCGTTTGGCTGGTTAATATTATCAATGGTGCTTTCAGCTTTTGGCAGGAATTCCGCGCGGAGAAAGCAACCGATGCCCTGAAAAAGCTGCTCCCGACGTTTTCGCGTGTGCTGCGGGATGGCGTTGAACAGAAGATTTTGGCCGAGGAATTGGTGCCGGGGGACATTGTCCTGCTGGCAGAGGGTGAGAAGATCTCTGCCGACTGTCGTCTGGTGGATCAGGCGGCGCTGCGTACCGACCAGGCTACCCTGACCGGCGAATCGCGCCCTGTGAACAAGACCGCGGAAGCGGTACTGCAGGACAAGATTACCTATACCGAATTGCCCAATATGGTGTTTGCCGGAACAAGCGTTGCCACCGGGACGGGCAAGGCTATCGTGCTTTCCACCGGTATGAACACCGAGTTCGGCAAGATTGCCAACCTGACACAGGAAATGAAGGAAGAGCTCAGCCCGCTGCAATTGGAGATGAAAAACGTCACCAAAATGGTGACCGTCATTGCGGTGGTGGTTGGCATTATCTTCTTTATTATGGCGTTGGTCCTGGCAGGGATTGACCCGGCAGAAAGCTTCATTTTCGGGCTGGGCATGATTGTGGCTTTCGTACCGGAAGGCCTGCTGCCAACCGTGACCCTTGCGCTGGCAATGGGGACGCAGCGTATGGCTAAGCGGCACGCGCTGATCAAGAAATTATCCGCGGTAGAGACACTGGGCTGCACTAGCGTGATCTGCACTGATAAAACCGGCACACTGACACAGAACGAAATGACTGTGCGCGCGCTTTGGCTGCCGGGTTCAAACCAAACTTTGGGGTCAACCTTTTCACTGGGCGGAACCGGTTATGAACCGGTCGGCGAATTGTCGCTGGGTGATGAGAAGGTGGACGCAGAGCAGCAATTTAATGTACGCATGCTGCTGACAGCCGGCAGCTTATGCAACGATGCGCGCTTGCTGGAACCGGACGGCGCTCCCGGCCACGGTTGGACGATTTTAGGTGATCCTACCGAAGCGGCCATTAAAGTGGCTGCGCGCAAGTGTAAGTTGGATTTGAATGAACTGGAACAGTCGTTCCCGCGCGTTTTTGAAATTCCTTTTGATTCGCGCCGTAAACGCATGACCACCATTCATAAAATTGATCCCTATCAAGCTTCAAATGAATATTTTGCCTGTGGAAAATCCAAACGCGTTGCCTTCATCAAAGGCGCGCCTAAGGAAGTCCTGGACTTATGTTCATCCGTTTGTGTACAGGGGACTATTTCTGCGATAGACGAGGTAACCCGTGAGGCAGTCATGGCTGCCAACGACACTTTCGCTCGCGACGGATTACGCGTGCTGGCAGTTGCGCAGCGGGCACTGCCGGATGGTATATTGAATTATGAAGCCGAACAGATGGAAAGCGAACTGGTCTTCATCGGCCTGGTGGCCATGATGGATCCGCCGCGGCCGGAAGTTGCCGAAGCCGTACAGAAATGTCATCAGGCGGGCATCCGCATCATTATGATCACGGGCGACTACGGTCTGACAGCTGAGAGTATTGCCCGGCGCGTGGGTATCATCCGCGGCAGCCATCCGCGTATTGTGACCGGCTTTGACCTGAACGCCATGGATGAGCAGGCGTTGGAAGAGGCGTTGAAAGACGAAGTCATCTTCGCGCGTGTGGCACCGGAGCATAAACTGCGCGTGGTTTCAGCCTTGCAGGAATTGGGTTTCATTGTGGCTGTAACGGGCGACGGTGTGAACGACGCGCCGGCTTTAAAGAAAGCCAACATTGGTGTGGCGATGGGTATCAGCGGCAGTGATGTGGCCAAGGAAGCCGCTGCCATGATCCTGACCGATGATAATTTTGCTTCCATTGTGAACGCGATTGAAGAAGGCCGCGCGGTTTACGCCAATATCCGCAAATTCACCACGTACATTTTTACGTCCAACACGCCTGAAGCGGTACCTTTCATTCTTTTCGCTTTCTCGGCGGCGCGTATTCCGCTGGCTTTGAATGTCATGCATATTCTGTCAGTTGACCTGGGCACCGATATCGTGCCCGCGCTGGCGTTGGGTTCGGAACCGCCGGAACCCGGTATTATGGACCGCCCGCCGCGTAACCTGAATGAGCACGTCATTGACGGCGCCATGTTAAAGCGGGCCTATTTCTGGCTGGGCAGCATGCAAAGCCTGGCGACCATGGCGGCTTTCTATTATTTTTATTGGACGAACGGTTTCAGCGGCCAATGGCTGGACCTGCCGGGTGAGGGGAGTCTTTACCGCTCTGCCACCGGCATGGCACTGGCAGCGGTGGTAATGACCCAGATCGGTAACCTGCTGACACAGCGTTCGGAGCGCACATCAATCTTTAAGCTGCCGTTGAATCGCAACCATATGTTGTGGATTGGCGTTGGTTCCGAAATCGTGATTGTCTTGATGATGATTTACGTGCCGATTTTCAACAATTTCATTGGCACGGGGCCTTTCCCGCTGGCAAATTGGGGATTCCTGGCAGCTTGGATACCCTCTCTAATCATTATGGATGAAATCCGTAAAGCCCTTTTACGGCGCAAAGAAAAGGGAGGATAATGATGGAAGATATAAACTATGGCATACTGAGATTATTCAGGAGGAAACAATGAAAGTGATCATTATCGGGTGCGGGCGCCTGGGATCGGGCATGGCGCGCGATCTGAGCCGGCGCGGTAACGACGTAACGGTCATTGATATCAACCCTTTGGCGTTTGAACGTCTGGGTACGGGATTGAAGATCAACACGGTGACCGGCATCGGTTTTGACCGCAACGTATTAACCCAAGCCGGAATTGAAACGGCGGATTCATTGGCGGCAGTGACGGCCAGCGATGAAGCCAATGTGGTAGCGGCTAGGATCGCGAAAATGGTTTTCCGGGTTCCGCGTGTGGCTGCCCGTGTCTATGATCCGCGCAAAGCGGAAATTTACCGCCGCCTGGGCATTCCAACCATTTCCCCGGTAGCCATCACGGCTGCGCGCATGTCGGATTTGCTGACCTTCTCCAACCTGAATACGCTCATTCGCCTGGGAACGGGTGAGGTAAGCGTGATTGAGATTGAAGCTAACGACTTATTAGCCGGGCGCACAATTGAAGAAATCGGTCTGCCAGGTAAGGCTCTGGTCATTTCCATAACCCGTATGGGGAAATCTTTCCTGCCAACAGCCAGGATGGCACTGGAATTTGGGGATGTTGTCCACCTAGCAGTGATGGGCGAAGATACGGACCGTATTGCAAGCATGTTTGGATAAGGCGGAGGGACGATGAAAACAATGGTAATTGGCGGCGGCAAAGTCGGCGAATTCATAGCCGATTTCCTGCAAAAACAGGGCCACAACGTTGTTGTGGTTGAAGAACGCCGCGAAGAGCTGGAACGGCTTTACAAAGAAGTTGGCGAGCAAAATGTAGTTTTGGGAAGCGGCACCGACCCGGTAGTGTTGGAATCTTCCGGCATCCGCCAGATGGATGTGGTTGCTGCGGTAACCGGCAAGGACGAAGTCAACCTGGTAGTAGCCAGTCTGGCGCGCTTTGAGTTCAACGTGCCGCGTGTGATCGCACGTGTGAATAATCCCAAGAATGCCTGGATGTTCACCGATGATATGGGTGTGGACGCGGCTTTGAATCAGGCTGAATTAATCGGCCATTTGATCCTTGAGGAAATGTCATTGGGTGATATGGTTCCTCTGTTGAAACTGCGCCGCGGACAATATTCCTTGATCGAAGAGAAAGTTCACCCGCTCTCGATTATGGCGGGTAAACGCATTGAGGAGATTAAGCTGCCGGATCAGTGTGTGTTGATCGCAGTGCTGCGCAAAGATGACATGATCATCCCGCACGGCAAAGTGGAAATTCAGGCGGCTGATGAAATCATCGCGTTGGCGCATTTCTCCCAATTGGATGAATTGGACGCAATTTTGGGGCCGGCGGGGCAGCGCTAAATTCCCCCGGATTTTGAAAATAAAAGGACTTTATTTTTTGAATAAAGTCCTTTTTTCTTACACCCTTCTTACAGCATAAATTTATAATTTGTCTTATCCTATCCTGGAATTACAAGGAAATTGTCATGCGAAAGATTACAACATTTATACTGATCACCCTATTGGTGTTTGGCAGCGCCATTTTGGGTGCTTTTATTGGCGCTTCGGTGGCGACCAACCGGGCCGCGGCTAGTACGACAACGGAAAATGTACAAATTCAACCCGTATCTTCCTCCTCCGGTATCAGCCAAATTTCGATTTCGTCCAGCAATATTAGCACCACAATTACACAGGTAGTAGAAAATGTCCAACCGACTGTAGTGACTGTGGTGGGCACAACTCCCGGCCAGATGACCTTTTTCGGTTATTCGGGTGACTCGACTGTCAGCGGCAGCGGTGTGATCATCACACAGGATGGCTATATCCTGACCAACAATCATGTGGTGGATGATACCAACGAACTCACGGTCATCCTCAGCGATGGTTCTGAATTGGGCGCAACCGTGGTGAGCACTGACAGTTTTGCCGATCTGGCTGTTCTCAAGGTGGAGGGCGATATGCCGGGCGTGGCGGTGTTGGGCAATTCGGACAACCTTAAACCGGGCGAGACTGTCATCGCGATTGGTTCACCGTTGGGCGATTTCCGCAACAGCGTCACGGTGGGTGTGGTCAGCGCTACCGGCCGCTCGTTGGATACCGGCAAAGGTTATGAGATGGAAAACCTGATCCAAACCGATGCGGCTATCAACAGCGGCAATTCCGGCGGCCCGTTGGTGAATCTGGCCGGCGAAGTGGTGGGTATCAACTCCGCGGTGGTGCGCGGCAGCAGTACATCGGCAATTGCCGAAGGACTTGGTTTTGCCATTCCTTCCAATACGGCCTTGCTCATCAGCCAACAGATCATCACCAAAGGCTATTTTGCGCGGCCTTACATGGGCGTCAGTATTCAGCAGATTGATCCTTCCACCGCGACACGCTATAACCTGCCGGTGGAATGGGGCGCCTATGTCACGCGTGTGGGTAGCGGATCCCCGGCTGAAAGGGCCGGATTTCGCCAGGGCGACATCATTGTGCGTATGGGCGATCTGCAATTCGACGAGGATACCCAATTTGTCAATGCGCTGTTCAACTATCAGCCCGGTGATGTGGTGGAGGTTGAAGTTGTGCGTAATAGTGAGCACATCACCATGCAGGTGACATTAACCGAAATGAGTTACTAAACCTCCGGAAACCTGCCGGGGCACGATTAAATAAACAATAGTAAAATAGCCTGTCTGGAAGGACAGGCTTTTCTATGCAAAACACCATTACACCTGAAAAAATAAAAATGCTGGTCTTTGATATTGACGGCACATTGCTGGATTCCGAGCAAGTCCTTCAAGAACAAACCCGTTCGGTATTGAAGCAATGCCAGGAAAAGGGCATTTTGGTGACCATTGCCACCGGGAAAAATTGGGACGCGGTACGTCCCCTGGCACAGCATCTTGAAATCCGGACCCCTCTGATCCTGTCCAACGGCGCTTTACTGGCTGACCTTGAACGAACATTTGAAGAGAAAATGACCATTCCCGGAGAGGTTATGCGGAGCATCATTCGCATCTGCCGGCAGGAAGATAAAGACCTGGTAATTTATTTAGGCGACCGGGTCTATATCGAGCACATGACTTACGACCTTTCTTTCCTGGAAACCTTCGGTTCGGTCAATATGATCGAGGTAGGCCAATGGGAGTCATTGGGTGATAAATTATGCGAGGTACACAAATGCATGGCGGTGGATCGCGCATCCACAAAACAATTAATGAAATTGGAAAAAGTGCTGCGCGCCGAGGTTGGGAATGTATTGGAATATTGCCTGGCTATGCCGGAAATATTGGATTTAACTCCCAAAGGCGCCACGAAAGGCGCCGGATTGACTCGCTTATGTGAAAGATTGGGGCTTTCCCTCAGCAACGTAATGGCTTTCGGCGACGGCAACAACGATATTGATATTCTCACTGAGGCAGGGGTGGGTGTCTCGTTAGCCAATGGCATGACCCAAGCCAAAGCCTGCGCCGATCTGGTGGTGCCGTCCAATGACCACAGCGGACCGGCGCAGTTTCTGGAATACCTGTTTGACCTTTAATTTACACGCGGGTTTAGTCTTTCATTTTCAGCAGGATGATGGCTGAAATCACGGTGAAAGGCAGGCTGCCGATTATACCGACCGGGCTGGGTCCCAAAACCATGGGGGTCGCGCCGCTCACAAATAGTAATCCCAGGGCGGCGATACCATTCAATGCGCCGTGCGCGATCACGGCTGGCCAGACACTGCCCGCTTTCTGGGAGATCCAACCGAAGAAGATACCGATTGAGAGGGTGAACCAAACTGTCATCAGCAGTCCCAACCAGGGATATCCCCAGTAATCCAGGCCGTAGTTGTGGCCCATGGCGATGATCGGCCAATGCCAAACACCCCAGATGACCGAGGAAAGCAGCAATGCTTTACGGTTGCCCATGGCAGCCGAAAGTTTAGGCAGCAGGTATGCCCGCCAACCGAACTCTTCACCGAAAGTGGCCATGGCATTCAAGACAGGCGCCAGCAGCAGCGCCATTACGGTTTGGCTGATGACAATGACCATCGGGTCACTGATGATGGTGGCATTGGCGGCTTGCAGCTGCGCGCGTAGGGTGGTGAAGTTGGGATCATAGTATTGCGGCAGAATGACGAAGAACAACAAGATACCCAGAATGGTTGCCAGACCCGGGCCGAACCAACCGGCCAGCCAGTATGGCCAGCCGCTTTTCAGTTTGGGGCTGATAAAAGCGTTCTGCCAGCTTTCTTTGGTGACGGCGCGCGTGATGATGTTGGCCAGGGCCGGCCCCCACATGTACACGCTGGCTTCCAGGATCAGTGCCAGGGTAACCCCGCTGTTGGGAACCAGCTCGGGGCTGTTCACCAGGCCGCCGGTCAGGGCGATCACCAGGGCGCTGGCCCAGGAAATGCCGAATGCCAATAACAGGAATAATTTCAGACGCTTTTTTTCTAGATCCATATGTTTTAACTCCTCATTTCTTTCGTTATAAAACGCAGGAATATGAGTCTTACGTTTTTATTAAGGCTCAAAATACCTTCCCTATTTATTTCCCTTTTTACAAGTATTATGCCTTTATCCCAAGACATAACGGTAATTTTAATTCTTAAATTTTGATGTTCTAATCATATCTATGATCAAAAATAATCCTGAACAACCAAAAAGAACCATAGGATATTAGATTTATACTCTTGATTTTGTCCATACAGTGAGATATTTCGTTTATTTTGATTAGGAACCTTCGTGTAGTGTATGCATTTTATGCAAAATAATTTTTCTCAAATTGAATTCGAAGAGAATGGCAAATTTATTGCATTACCTCGTCAATAGTTGATATTTTCTTATATAATGTTTAAAAATGAGGGAAAATGCGGATGAAAGCATCACCGACGATAGGAATTATTACTGCACTAAGTATTGAATATTTAGCTTTCAAAGCTCTTGTAGATGACAACCAAGAAAAAAATGATATTGTTGGTGTTCGCAAATATCTACAAGGTTCTATTTCTTCTAATACATCTGGTCAATATAATATAGTTCTAGCTCAAGCCGGACAGGGCAATAATATGTCAGCACTATGTGCTGTGAAATTGAAAAGCATGTATCCATCGATTAATACTTTCATAATGATCGGAATTGCCGGTGCAATTCCTCACCCATCAAAAACAGAAGACCATGTCCGTCTCGGTGATATTGTGGTTTCTGGAGCGCAAGGCATTATTCAATATGATTTTATTAAAAAATTTCCAAACGGGAATGTATATAAATTTCCTCCTCGTGCCCCTTTAGCTAATTTGTTATTTACTGCTGAAACAATGCAACGGGAGGAAAAAGAAGACAAATTCCCTTGGATTGAATACATTGACTCAGCAATTCGGATTCGAGGAAATGAATGGAAACGCCCTTCAAGCAATCAGGATATTCTTCATGATTACAAAGGAGAGGTTATTACACATCCAAACGATCCAGATAGGAAATTTCTTGACCAACCAAGAATCTTTATAGATACTATTGCAAGCGGAAACACTTTGTTAAAGGATCCTATTCTTAGGGACAAATTGAGAGACGACCTGGCTGCCAAAGCTGTAGAAATGGAATCATCGGGCGTTGCAGATGCGAGTTGGTTAGATGAGATTAACTACTTTTCTGTCCGTGGAACTTGTGACTATTGTGATATGTATAAAAACAACATTTGGCAAAAATACGCCTCAATTATCGCGGCTGCTTATACAAAAGCATTACTAGTGTCAACAACAATAAATCCCATAATGTCAGCAATCAAAGCGCATATCCCCGAAAACTCAGATACGCAAAACCATTATTTAGAAGGTGAAATAATGAATAGGGTAGATTTCATTAGAATGCTGGTTAAATCTCTTTTACAGTGTAATAGCATACGCGATCCAAGCACCTTACGAACGATTGTTAATAACAATCCTTTAATGGTTTCGGCTCGCATTAGATATTCACCAATACTCATAACTCATTTAACGAACATTATAGATACATGCATGAATTACCCAAATGGAATCAAAGATTTTTTAGATATTGTACAGGACTATGAGGGAAACTCTATACCCATGGAAAATGTTTGGAAAATTTATTATCAATTCTACTAATATTTTCAACCTTAAGAATAGAAAATTGCAATTATTAGAAATACAATATGAAGGCTAAATAAAATTTGAAATTTAACATGTGGGTTAAAGAATGTTCTGATGAATTTCACAATAGGTTTTAGAAAGAATGTGTCTAAGATATGCATAGAGGAAGAAAGTTAGGCATTTACTAATCGGTACAATGAAAAAGAGGTAAGCGTCCTAACTGATGACATATAAAAACCAAATGTCCAAATACATTGCGTTCGATCAATTTTTTTATTGATATCATTGATTAGAGAAGGCGAGAAAATCGATGGTAATTCTAAATAATATCCAACTCAGAAAAATTAAAAGATAAAATGCATTCATTTTACTTAGTAAATGTAAAGAATAGTAATCATGGAAAAAGATTATTAATAATATGTATAAATAGGGCGAATTGGAAAAATAAAAATGACTGAATTAGAAGTTAGGAGAGTTATTAGAATAAATATAGATTTTCCTCAAAAACGTCTTGATTTCTCTCGTCAAGATTTAGAATCTTTGAATGAAGAAATTGGTGGTTGTGTTTCATTACAAAATCTCAATCTTGCAAATAATAATTTAAAAGAGTTACCCAAAGAAATCGGAAAATTATCAAACTTAAAAATCTTAAATCTTTCAAATAATAAAATCAACAAACTACCAAACGAATTTAGCAAGCTACATTCATTAGAAAGACTTTTTTTATCATCAAATTGTTTTATTGATTTTCCAAAAGAAATATTTAAGCTAAAAGAACTTAAATATCTTAATTTAAGTGGAAATAAAATAGATTGTGTACCTATTGGTATATCGAACCTAGTGAACATCGAAATATTAAACATTGCTAAAAATCGTTTGGAAGAATTTCCCAATGGAATAGAAAAGCTAGATAAATTAATCGAGTTAGATTTGAGGGGAAATCGATTTACTAATTTGCCTGATTCAATATGGAATATTCCAAACCTTAAAAAGCTTAATCTGTCCGGCAACCCCATAAAAGGCGTTAAACAAGATTTGCTAAAACGAATTGATGATATCAAGATTCTTAAGAGAGAACTTCAGAAAACCCAATCTTTGCAACAATTAAATGAAGCAAAGGTAATTCTTGTCGGGGAACCAAGCGTAGGGAAAACTTCATTAGTAAATCGATTGATGAATGATACATTCAAAGCAGATGAGCCCGTTACAGAAAAGATAGAGATAAGACATTGGGAGACTGAATTAGAAGATAAAACTCCAATAGTTTTAAATATGTGGGATTTTGGGGGACATGAAATAATGCATGCCACACACCAATTTTTCCTCACTGATAATTCACTTTATTTGCTTGTCCTCAATTCGCGCAATCCCAAAGAAATTAATCGTGTGGAATATTGGTTAGAAATAATTCAATCCTTAGGGGGGGATTCTCGTATCCTAGTTGTCTGTAATAAATGCGATCAGGGATTAATGCATTTGAACTGGAGGGCTTTGGAAAGAAAATATCCAATGATTAAGGGATTCTTGGAACGAGTGTCATGTAAAACTACGGAGGGAATTCCAGAACTTCGTGTTCTTATTCGTGAAAACATCGCTGAACTTCCCCATATAAATAAAAAAATTAAAAAAGAGTGTCATGATATAAAAAAACAACTTGAAGATATGCCGGAAGAATTTATCTCATACGATACATTTAAAAAAATATGCGTAAAAAACCAATTGAAGAATTCAATTGATCAAAAAGAATTACTTGATTTATTAAAGGTTTGGGGAGTTGTATTGCATTACCAAGACGATAAACGCATATTTGACACAAATGTACTTAAACCAGAATGGTTAAGCGACGCGATTTATAAAATTATCAATAGCAAAATGTTGTTAGGGAATAAAGGAATATTATTAGAAAGTGATTTAATAAAGATTCTTGATGGTGAGAGATATCCCATCGAAACACACCCCAATATTTTGGGGATGATGATTCTTTTTAAAATATGTTTTAAACTTGAAGAAAATGAAGGATACCTTTTACCGGACTTACTTCCTTTGGAGGAACCTTCAGAGGCAGCTTTAAATAATTGGCAAGATTCATTATCTTTTAAATATAAGTATGAAGTACTTCCTACAAGTATTATCTCTCGTTTTATTGTTAAAATGCGTAATCAGATAGAAGATAATTTATATTGGAGATCAGGGGTTATCCTTTCCTACAGAGAAAATAACGCTTTAGTTTTCGCTGATTCACAACATAGGGAAATGAATATTTTCATACGAGGAAAATCGGAAAGTAGAAGGTCATATTTATCAGTGTTACGAGGTGTACTTGAAAATATACATTCCGACTTTAATATTGAGATACAAGATATTATTCCGATTTCTCCAAACCATGAAGCAAAAATTGATTATCTAAAATTTTTAGTGGAATCACATAAAATTAAATCGTATTATCTTGATGGAATTCCAGAACTAGTTCCGGTAGAACAAATACTAAAATCTATTATTCCAGAGGATATAAATATTCAGCAACTGAAAGTTAGATTATCTAGTGACGAAAAGCATAAACTTGTAAATCTTCTTTTAAACTGTCAATCAATAAAGGATTGGAATTCACTTATTATAATAATCGAACAATTAGACCCAAGAATTCAAAAGAAGGTTTCTCAATCGACAAACCTTTTTACCAAGGTTTTTAGCCTTGTTGATATATGCGATGCTTATCCAAATGGATTAAATACATTATTAATTGAAATTTCAAGATGGGAAGAAAATTCCTATCCGATGAAATCTATTATTGAATTCTATAATGAATTAGGATAAGCAACCAAAATCACTTTCGTTTCGACCTTTAATTAAGGTTGGATTTCTTCTGGTTGACTTTTGTCCAAATCGGGATTACTTATTTTTAATGAAATGCCAACAAGCTTTTTCAAAATATCCACATAACTAAGAATTCCCAATAAACAAAAACTGCGTTTGTTTTCAACTACCATGAAACCAGGATAAGGATATTCTGCAAAATAATCCATCGACTCGAAAATCGATTGATCAGGTAATAACAACGGTGCATAAGCAGCATCTAGCATGATGTTCGGATCGTTGGCTTTCTTTTCTTCAACATTTGGAAACCACTTTCTAGAAGCAAATATACTCGTTTGATTAATAATACCGATTAATTTTAAACAACTGCTTGTATCTTCCTCCACTACAGGAATGGTTCGATAGGTATGAGTTGAAAAAATTGTGTTTACTTCCGTCAAAGAAGAATCGCTATCAACCGAAACTAGACCTTGGTTTACGGTATACATCCAATCTTTTACAGAGGTATTATGCAATACTTCATCAAATTCATCACGGATTTTTATATTCCGTAAAACATCTTTGTAGCTTATCAATCCTTTTACGATATTTCCATGTGAAGTTGGATTTACTATTAAAAGTGCAGAAATGTAATTTTTACTAAAGCCACCTGGTTCTTCAAAAGGTGTTGCAAGATAATTAATTGCTAATGATAAATCATCTTCCTCAATTAAAATATGAAAGGTTTTCCGGTGAGTCTCTTCAGTAAAGTTATATTCAAGTCGTGTCATACACCTAGAAAGTGGAATACCTGTTCTTCTGCTATCAGGTGATAAGTGACGAAAAACATCTTTATTAGAAACAATACCAACCAAGTAAGGTTTTTCGTGGCTATTATCACTTTGGTTGTATTTTACAATGGGAATATGATTAAAATCCCCCGCCTGCATTTTAAAAAGTGCATCATCTATTGTGTGATCGGCTTGAAGGCACTCAGGGTTTGGTGTCATAAACGAACTGCATTTATTATTAAGCCATTGTTCCTTGCTCATTTCTCCTCCTACTTTCGCAAAAAACCTATACAATCATATAACTATATTATATTTTATTTTTATGCTTAATCTAGATTGACTATGGCACAAAAAACGTCAAAGTAATTGAGTAACCCCTCACATGATTTTCCAACCAGTACAGGTAAAACACGAGGATATGGTTTATGTAAAAAAAGATTAAGCGCTTCGGATAGACGACTATCCGGTCTCAATGTTTCAAGTTCTTCACGAAAAGTAACTACTCGAGGGTCATCAGATTTAATATTTAATAGGTCATCGGTTTCTTTACTAAATTGAAACGCTCGATAAAGATCTTCTTCATATAGCAAACCTAAAAAATCTTGTTGCTGAGTATTTTCATTAACAATTATTGCTAACGCGTTATTCATAAAAAGCATAGTGTGGGCTTTAGTAAAAATTTCATTTGCTTGAACTTCAATTTTATATTGGTTGAATTGTTTCCATGTATCCAAAGACTTAATATCAATATTTCGTAGTGGGAGAATTCTTTTCTTTATCAATTGAAGTAAACTTAGATAACTAATTACCCCTTTAAATCTCCTTTCATCATCAAGGACAACTAACGTGGATAGATATCCGCTACGATTCAACCCTAAAACTCGTTGCGGAATCGTGAAACGCGTTATCGCATTTTTGACTGAATCAGATTCAAAAACAATATGTTGAGCAGGTGCTATCTGGTACAAAGTATGAATTTCCGAAATTTTTTTATTTGCTATATGAGATTCAGTACTTAACTTTCTGCAAATATCCTGATAAGTCAACAAATCTATAAAAACCCCATCAGAATCTACGATTATCCAATGTCGTGATTGAAGCGCTTCGCCAACAAATACTGCTTCAGCGAGGGTTTTCTCGGAATTTATTACTAGGGGTTTGGAATCCATTATATCTCCACATAATAATTCCTCCCAATTAGATGGTTTCCATACCCATTGTGGCGCTTTTTCCTCTCTGTTTTCATTAAGATTGTTTTTAATCTTCTTTTGGTAACGTCTAACAGTCTTTAGAAGGAAATCAACCGCGATTTCCCCCTGAAAATCGAAATAAGGATCTTTCTCTAAGATCTCGCAAATAAGTCTAATTGTTCGAAGAGGATTCGATTTATCGGAATCACGCGCTATTTCGTATATTGAATTTAATTCATCATCAATTAAAATACTCATAATATTTTCCAGAAAAGATTTTAAGTAACCTTTTTAAAATTTAATCTTTCCAATCTCAAGACAAACATTCCTATGAATATGTTTGTAATTTAACATTTAACACAATCAGTATTCCACCATTTGGAAAAAAGGCAAATTCATTGTATCAAAATATTTTATTCCCCGACTATTTAGTAATTTAATTCTCTATTTGAACATGGACCAAATCTATTATATACCAGATTCTTTTCTGAGCTTTATCTGGTATTAATAAGTTCATCGTATATAGAGACAATTTGAATATTAGGAATAATCAAGTATTAGATATATCTAATCTTTAACTATCGGTTAAGCTCAGATTTATAGTGGATAAATTCATTTTTGAAAAGACAGACATGAGTCCATAATCCTGCGTAAATACCATTGGATATTCGTATAAATTGACCTCAGGGTTGTTCTTCCTGCAGCTGCGCCAGGGCGTGGGAGATTTCTTTGGTTTGCGGGTAAAGTTTGCGGAACAGCTGGTAATGGCGTTCGTAGACGCTTTTCAAGTCGGGGTTAGGCCGGATCTCTTTGGCGATGTGCACCCATTCATTTTTCAGGGTATCCAATCCGTCCACCGCGCCGATGGCCATTGCGGCCAGGTAAGCGTCGCCGTAAGAAGCGCCGATGGTCTTTTCGGGGACGATCTGGGGAATGCCGGAGATATCGCTGACCATTTGCAGCCACAGGTCGTTCTGCGTGCCGCCGCCCACGGCCACGCCGTGTTTGAAGGGCGTGCCGGCTGCCAGCATGGCTTCCAGGTTGTGGCGGATGGCGTAAGCCGTGCCTTCCAACACCGCGCGGTACATGTCGCCGCGTGTGTGGTTGAGCCCCAGCCCTGCGAACACACCGCGCGCCAGCGGGTCGAAGATGGGCGTGCGTTCGCCGCTCAGGTAGGGCAGCATCAGCAGGCCATTCGCCCCGGCAGAGGATTGCGCTGCTTCACGCGCCAACACGGCATAGGCATTGTCCCCGCCGCCTTGTTGTTCGCGGATCAGGTCTTTAGCGAACTGGTCGCGGAACCAGGTAGTGGCCGAACCGCTGGTGGAAAGGCCGGCGGCATACACATAGGTGCCTTTGAACGCGCCCATATCCAGCCACAGTTCGTCGGACGGCGTTGGCTTTTCGATTACCAGAATGAAGAAGGCCGTGCTGCCGTACATGATCATCAATTCGCCCGGGCTGGCTACGCCCACGCTGATGGCTTCGGACAGCGCGTCCACCGCACCGAAGGTGACCGGCGTGCCTTCCAGCAGACCGGTCAGATTGGCCGCTTCGACGCTGACACGCCCGGCGATCTCGTTGCTCCAACCCAGGCGGGGCAGCTTTTCCAGCGGGCAAATCTCGCCCGCGAAGCGCTCGTCCCATTCGCCGGAATGGATGTTGATCAGAGGATTGAATTCGGAAGCCGTATGGCGTTCGATCACGTACTCACCGGTGAGTTTGAAGATGATGTAAGAGGTGGCCGTCAGGAACTTGCACGCGGCGTTATAAACATCCGGTTCGTTCTGCTTGAGCCACAGGATCTTGGGGCCGACCGCCTGGGTGGTCAGGCGCATGCCGCCCAATTCGACCAGGGCTTCGCGCCCGTACATTTCTTCCAGTTGATCGATCTGCTCCATCGCGCGCGTGTCCACGCCGTACAGGATGCCCAGGCGCAGCGGGTGCCCGCTTTCATCCACCGGCAGCAGACAGGCGCCGATGGCGCTCAATGCCACCGCGCCGATGCGGTCGCCTTGCGGGAGCCGGCCGGTCAGATCTTTGGCGATGCTGACGAAATCCGCCCACCACACGCCGTCCGCGTCGTGCTCGGCCCAGCCGGGTTTGGGGATGGACATGTCGTGGTCGGCGCGCGCCTCCGCCAGGATGGTGCCGTCTTCGCGGCATAGGACGCCTTTGGAACTGTAGGTGCCGATGTCGATACCGAGTAAAAGTTGTGCCATGCTGCCTCCAATGTGGAAAATACCTGTAAGTTAATTAATCCGTAATAGTAAATTATAACCACTTGAATTTAGGATTGTTAGGGAGATTACAATTTATCTATATTTGTATAGACATATTGAAACTATACCTGCGGATTGCTATAATGCAGGTGAAATTGTGAACGTACTCTAGGTCACATCCTTTCTTCTTTTATCCAGGGGAACAAATCAGCCATTCAATTTCTTTTTCATTTCTATATTTAATTAAGTAAAGGGTGGTGGCGCGATGAAAAATAAGAAACTAATAATTAATTTTATTCTAGTTGGCTGTATTTTGATATTAATTATATTTACACCCAGGAGTGTGTATTCTGAGGAAGCGGAAAATCCCTGTATTTTGGGTGATCTTTACCTTCAAGCGGGAAAGCTTTCCGAAGCCGAAGAGGTTTTTGCCGGATTACTGGAAAATAATCCCCAATTAGCTTGTGCAATTTCAGGCTTGGAAGCAATAGCCCGGCAGCGCAAACAATTACTGGGAAATTACATTTCCGCGGGAGATTATGAAAAAGCCAGCGACCTCTTTGACCTAATGCTTGCCCAACCCGTTGTGGACGATGCAATCATTGCGCAATACCAAACGATGCTTACCGCGGTTGCGGTGACCCCGACTCCTGAAGAAACTCCTACTCCAACACCGACAGCGACACCCAATAGTTATGCTAAAGCGGAAGCGCTTTTGCAGCTTGGCAGGCCAGATCTGGCGTATGCACAATTGGAAACAGCGGTTATGGATAATCCCGAGTTCTTCCTTATAGCTAAAACACCTTCATCGGATGCTTCCACACTTGAATCGAAGAATACTTTATTTGCTCGAAGCGAAGAATATAAAGCTAAGTTCCTCCAATTAATTGAAATAGCAGGGCTTTTCATAATCTGTCTGATTATAGGCATCTATCTCTGGCGCCTAATCCGTTCACTATTGAGATGTAGTTTTGACATTGGAGAATTTAAAGAAGGGTCGGGGGTCGAATGTAAACCCAAAGATAGTTTCCAATCCATGGTTGAGCGGGAAATTTGGCGGTTGACGGAAAGAAATGGGCTGAACAATCGCAATATTGTTTACCAACCGTTGGACGATATCACGATTAATGAAAGTACATTGTTTAAAGTCAATGAGGTAGGTCAGATTATCAAGGTCATCAACCAACTCTTTCCTCCCAATTTGATCACATTGACTGGTATGCTGCACTATTCTGAAAAGAAAGGTGCAGGCGTAACCCTACAATTATTGAAACGCAAGGATCAAATCATCGATGAGGCCACACTTTGGCAAATTGGATATGATTCTGAGTTTTCCACCTCCCAAAACGCGACTTCAGAATGCTTTTACAAATTAGCAGAACCTTCTGCGTTGTGGTTGGCCTGGCACTTACAGACGAATTTCAAGAGCCAATGTGATTGCGGGATAATTCGTTTTTTCAAACGCTTATTGGGGTCTGAAAAAAACAACCGGTTGAAATTAATAAAGAGCTATGGCACGGACAATCTTGACAGTTATATATTTAATTATGTTGCCTCAAAACATATGGAAAAAGACCTAACTTTAAAAGAAGCAATGAGCGATTTGTTGTTAAGTTATTCTTATGATCCAAATAATCGTCTGGCGCTTTTTAACCTGGCAAACCAGAAAATTGCACTGATCAGTGAAGATTTAGCCAAGGGCAAGAATCAAACTAATAAAAAAGAAACTGAAATTGACTATAAAGAGCCTGAAAAATTATTAGAAAAAATTGAAAGGCTTTCTAAAAACGTAATGCCTTCAAATCGTGATCAGGACTCGGATGCCACAGCGCGAGAGATTTCGTTGGGAAGGGGGGGAAGAAAAGAAGTCATCGATTCGATACGGGTTTTGGCAAAATATCATTTGGGGGCAATATATGGTTATCTTTATGTATTGAAAGGCTTTCCGAACGGCAAAAACGTTGATTTTGAAAAATACAAGAAAACTTACAAGGAATGCGAGCAGATTTTGGAAAAGCTACGGGAAATCGAAAGGAAAAAACGCAAAACACTGATCAATAATGACCTCAAGGAAATGATACAAGCCGCTATCGATGGTATGTATGATCTCTCCGAGTTGGTAAAGAGCAAAGGCAAAGCCGAAAAATCGATTGATATTAACGATAAATACGAGTTAATTTCTGCATCCCTGGCTTACAACTTGGCTTGCAATGAATCTCACATGGCTGGTTATTTGAATTCGCTCGATAAAAAACCCGAAGAAAAAATCAAAGAACATGTTGCAAAAGCCGAACAGTACCTGTCCATTGCAATTAAGGATCATCCTGAGTTTGAGATCTGGTCAAAGTCAGACCCTGATCTAAAACCATTATGGGATTTGACATCCAAACCTGCTCCTCCGGCTATACCAAGCAAATATAAATACCCACGTTCATTAGAGGACATTTTCGGGATCAGCCCGGTTTACGTAGCCAAATTAAAGGCCATTTCCGGTATGCTAAACAGTGATGATTTGTTGAAGGCAGGTGCAGAGGAAAGCGGCCGGGTTTATATCCACCGCCGTACAAAATTACCGCTGGACCTGATCGAGGAATGGGTCAAGCTGGCAGATTTGATGCGCGTAGAGTGGATCGATGGATCACATGCCAAACTATTGCTTGCTTCCGGAGTTGATTCGGTTATAAAATTAAAGCGTCAGGATGCTAAAAAGATATTGTCGCTGATAGGAAAAACCAATAAAGAATATGCTTTTTCAAATCAACTACCTTCAGTAGATGAATTGAAAGAATGGATTGCATCAGCCCAAAAACTTGAAATCCTGTTCGAAGAAAATTAAGCCGTTGGTGTTGGCATCCAACAGGTTTTCGAGAAGGTTTTACTTCGGTGGTGATATCGTTTCTGGTTTTGGCCTGAGCCGAATATATAACGGGATAAAGTGGATGGGGGTGCCGTCCAGGAACAGCATGATGTGATACTCACCCTCTTCCTCAAAGAGCATGCTGAAGAACGCGAAGGTAACAAAACCCTTATGGGCTTGCTGGTCACCCGCGCGGGTTTTAAACGGAATGACGATGCGCTTGGAGGCTTCCTTGCCGGAGGGCGAGTTGATCTGCGCGCTCAATTCGAAGTTTTCCTCACCTGTAGTTTGCATTTCCAGTGCCACATAGAGCTGCGGCCAGCGCTGCGGCAGCTTGGAAACGTTGATGTATTCGAACGTGCCGATGATGGAGGCCTTGCCGGCCGCGTCCACGCAGGCATAATCGCATAAGAAAGCCCATCTGATAACTGGCATGATTTTCCTCCGTTATTATGGAATTATTGTACCCTTGAAAGAATAATTGTCATCCTCAACCCAGTGAAGACGGGTGAAAGGATCTCGGTTTGTTTACATAGTTTTTTGGCCGAGATCCTCACGCTCGCTGCGCGAGCTCAGGATGACACTGATGCTTTTCGCCTGCGATGATACTACTTGCGCGTACAAGCCCCTTTGTACCTGTAAAACCGGAAGATTATCAGGCGAAAAAAAGTACCTCTGCTATATAATTTTATTAAGATGGAATTTCACATTTCTCGCCAGGCGCGCAAGCGCTACCATTTCGAGGATTCCCTGTTCTCTTTCAACGGCAACGTCATTTTTGCCAATTTTCACGCCGCGCGGGTCTTTTCGCAGCGCATGAACGAAGTGCGCGACGCGGCTGCCAACCCGCAGCTGGCCGTGCGCTCCGGGCAGATCAACGCGCTGGGCCTGATCGACGAGATCTTCCACCACATCTTCGCACTGTACCGCACGCGCATGAACCCGGCGCTGTACGATGACATGCTGGTTTGGCTGGAAAAAGACGTCGGCCGGCGCAAACTGAGCACGGCGGTACGCGCTTTCCTGCGCGAGTTTCCGCCGGTGCCGGTTTACCAGGGCAAACTGGAGCTCAACGATTACCTGGCCGGAGAAACCGATGGAATTCCCAACCGCGCCGCGGCAGTTGAAGAAATGCTAATGCTGTGGCTGGGCAACCAAAACCCGGCTTTTCTGCCTTATCAGGAGCTGTTTGACGATTCTGATTTAATTGAGAAGACCGCCTATTTTGAGATTGCGGACAGCCTGCATGAATTCTTTGAAACCCAACCGCGTTTTGGCCCGGATGGGCAGAACCTGGTGGATATGCTGCGCAGCCCAGCCATCGCCGTTCCTAATTCGCTCAATGGGCAGCTGGATTACATCCGCAGCCGCTGGAGCGAGCTGTTGGGCCATTACCTGCTTAAATTGCTGGGCAGTTTGAACCTGATCTCCGAAGAAGAGCGCCTGCGCGGGCTAGGCCCGGGGCCGGTGCGCATTCCCACCTACAGCGAACGCCTGGAAGGGGAGGAGGAGCGCTTCAGCCGCGATGCGGACTGGATGCCGCACCTGGTGCTGCTGGCTAAGAACACGTATGTGTGGCTGGATCAGCTCAGCCGCCAGTATCAGCGCTCCATCACGCATCTGGACCAGATACCGGATGAGGAGTTGGACAAGCTGGCTTCCTGGGGTGTGACCGGATTGTGGCTGATCGGCTTGTGGGAGCGCAGTTCGGCTTCCGCGCGCATCAAACAATTGTGCGGCAACCCGGAAGCGATTGCCTCGGCTTATTCGCTCAAGGATTACCGCATTGCCGACGAGTTGGGCGGGGAGAGCGCTTGCCAGAATCTGCGCGAACGTGCCTGGCGGCGCGGCATCCGCCTGGCCAGTGACATGGTGCCCAACCACATGGGCATCGATTCCAATTGGCTGTACGAGCACCCGGATTGGTTCATCTCCATGCCGTATTCGCCTTTCCCGTCCTATTCATTCAACGGTGAAAACCTGAGCCGCAATCCGCGCGCGAATGTCCAGATCGAAGACCATTACTACGACCGCACCGATGCGGCCGTGGTGTTTAAATATCACGATAATGAAAAGGATTCGGACAAGTTCATCTACCATGGCAACGATGGCACCAGCATGCCCTGGAACGATACTGCCCAGTTGAACTACCTCAACGCGGAGGTGCGCGAAGCGGTCATCCAGAAGATTTTGTCTATCGCGCGCAACTTCCCCATCATCCGCTTCGACGCGGCCATGACTCTGGCGCGGCGGCATTTTCAGCGCTTGTGGTTCCCGCTGCCGGGCGGCGGCTGCGACATTCCCTCGCGCAGTGAGTTCAGCCTGACGGCCGAGCAATTCAACCAGTACATGCCGCAGGAATTCTGGCGTGAGGTGGTGGATCGCGTGGCGGCCGAAGCACCGGACACACTGCTGCTGGCGGAAGCCTTTTGGCTGATGGAGAGTTTTTTTGTGCGCACACTGGGCATGCACCGTGTATACAACAGCGCTTTCATGAACCTGCTGCGCGATGAAGACAACGCCAAGTACCGCCAGTTGATCAAGAACACGCTGGAATTCGATCCGCAGATTCTGAAACGCTACGTCAACTTCATGAACAACCCGGACGAACAAACCGCCGCCAACCAATTCGGCAAGGGCGACAAGTACTTCGGCATCTGCACACTGCTGGCTACTATGCCGGGGCTGCCTATGCTGGGGCACGGTCAGGTGGAAGGTTTCACCGAGAAATACGGCATGGAATACAAGCGCGCCTACACAGATGAATCACCGGATCCGGCATTGGTTGACCGGCATGCCTGGCAGATTTTCCCGTTGTTGAAGAAACGCTACCTGTTCTCTGAAGCGGAGCAATTCCACCTGTACGATTTCTATACCCCCGATGGATTAGTAGATGAGAATGTGTTTGCCTACAGCAACCGAAGCGGCGATGAACGCGCGCTGGTGATCTATCATAATAAATTTGGCGATACGGCCGGTTGGGTGCGCTCTTCGGCGGCTTTTATGGATAAAAGCAGTGGAGAGCTGCGCCAGGTGGATTTACGCGCCGGGTTGGATTTGCCCGCTTCGCGCAACCATTTCGTCCTTTTCCAGGATAGTATCACGGGACTGGAATACATCCGCAATTGCGGTGAGATTGACCAGAAGGGGCTGTATGTACAATTGGATGCCTACCGGGCGCACGTCTTTCTGGATTTCCGCGTGATAGAGGATGACAGCCGGCATAACTGGGCGCGCGTGCATGAGCAGCTAAAAGGGCGCGGCATTGCCGACATCCAGCGTTTCCGTTGGGAGCTGCCTTTGCAACCTTTGCTGCAGCCGTTGCGCGAGATTTTCAACGCGGGTTATCTGACCTTTCTGCTGAAGAATATGCCCCAAACCGTAGGCGGGGAGCTGCCGGATTTCCTGCTGAACGAAGCCGAGCATAAGTTCGAAGCGTTATTAAGCGGCGCCCGCCAATTGATGGCTGACACTGCTTTTAAAGAAGTTCCTGCGGGAGCGTTCAAAAAATACCTGCGGCAATTGGGCACTTTTGTATGGGCCGACCAGATCCTGGCGCTGCCCAAGACCAGCCCGGCGGTACAGCTATTCTCGCTGCTGCGGGCGGAGTTGGATGACGAAAAGTGGATCAACCTGTTGAGTTGGTCGTTCCTGGATGGGCTGCGGGGTGCGCTGGATTTGGATTGCGACCGCTTCGGCCAAATCTTGGAAGAATGGCGCATGCTGCCGCTGCTACAAGAAGCCATGCGCGCTTTGGGCTTCAGCCACAGCGCGCAGCCCACGCGGCTGCTGGCCTGCCAACAGGGCTGGCTGAAACGCTTTGGCCGGCGCACGCCAGATAAATTGGCGGCGGCGTTGCTGGAAAACGAAGATGTGCGCGGCTGGCTGCAAATCAATATCTACGAGGGCAAGCGCTGGTTCAACCGGGAAGCCTTCGAGGATTGGTGGTTCTACTTATCTGTGGAAGGGATGCTGGAAATTATGCATGGAAAAGCCACGGGTGCCCGTAAGATTACGCGTCTGGAGCAGGCATCAGACTTGCTGATGCGCCTGCGCGAGACAGCTTTCGCGTCCGGCTTTGAACTGGAGCGCTGGCTGGAACTTCTGGGCGGTCCCGACGACGGGGAATAGCTCAATAATTCAACTGGAAACGCGAGAGATAACTGAGGAAAGCCATGTCACCATGCAGGCCGGAGGCCTTGCTTTGGGCGCGGCTGAGGATGGGCAGCAACGCTTCGCTGACGTCCTTACCGCTGGCCAGACGTGTCAGGTAGGTAGCGTGCGCGGCGTACTTGAGCGCGTTAAGCGGCTCGATGCGGTCCAGGTCGTAGAAGAACCAGGCGTCGGATGAAAGCATGCGCAGGCGTTCATTCTGGGCGGCCAGCAGATTTTTCAACATGGCGGTTTCATCGGGGGATAGATCGTTTTTGGCGTGCGAGTGCACGAAATCGTTGGGGTTGACCTTGTCGGTAATCACCTGCGCATAGTCGTCGCGGGCTTGCCAGGGGTCTTCCAATAGGCCGTTGGAAAATTCCGCAAAGACTTGATCCACCGCTTCGCACAATCCGCTCAGGAATTCACGCAGGGGTTTCTTCCAGGTGGCGTCCGGCGCGTCGCCGCACACGTCCCGCCAGCGTTCGATGCCGTGATGGCAGCTCCAGGAAGTGTCTTCGATCACTTCGGCGGTCTGGTCCAGCGGATGTTCGCGCAGCCAGCCGGCCGGGTAGGAACGCAGGATGCCTTGGCTTTCCACCGCGCCGTCCAGCAGGTGCGCCAGGAACATGTCGCGATAAGGCTGGTGGTGTCCGTAAAGCTCGCCGTCCGAAGCGGCCAGGAAGAACTGCGGCCCGTCGCGCTGGATGAAAGCCATCTGCGGCTGCAGCCAGTCGTGCACAAAGCGGTCGGCGTTCTCAGTGGAATCCGGGTTGAAGCTGATCTCGCCGGACAGGAAACTGTTATAGAAGAACACTCCCATACTGCGTCCGGAGGGCAGCTCGATGCGATAGGGGCGGGTAATATCCAGGTCGGAGCGCTTGGCCTGCCAGGGCGCCAGGATGGTGAACTGCATGCCTTCCTCAGCCAGCACGTCCAGCGTTTCCAGGTCCATGGCCGTTTCAGGCAGCCACATGCCCTGCGGCAGATGGCCGAACATGCGCTGGTAATCGTGCAGACCCCAACGCACCAGCGTGGTCTTGTCGCGCCGGTTGGAGAGCGGCATGATGATGTGATAATAAGGCTGCGCCATGCCGTTGCTGATGCCCAGACGCGCCGTGACGGTGTTTTCCTGCTGGATGATGGCTTGCAGGGTTTCCGGGTGTTCGCGCTCCATCCAATGCGTGAGGGTCGAGCCGATGTTGAAGCTGATCTTCTCGAAGTTGCCCGCGTTGGCATTGGGCAGGTAGCAGGAATGGTAGATTTTTTCGGTCCAGTTGGGGTACGGCTCCGCCCCGTATTCCTGGGGGATCTCCCCGGTAAAGGGATCCACCCGCGGGGGCTGGTAGAAGTGGCCGTGCACGCAGAAGTGTTTTTCAGGCATTTATGAGTATGTTCCTCTAAGTTTTTGAAGATGAAATTTTACACTATAAACCAGTCATTTTTTTTTAGATTAATAATAGTTCGATGGCGCCCGTGAGCAAAAAATATTTAGAAACCTAGTCAAAAAGCAATTTTATGAATGATAAAATGTATTTATATATATGTGGGTTGGATTTGATAATAAATAAATATGGATCATCACTATGAATGTGTATAGTATTAATATTCTTCCAGTTAAATTGCTAAAAGAAGAAGTAGATATTTATTTTTCTCTTGAAAAAAAGTGTGAATATGATCGAATTTATAAAAATAATCTTCCAATTAATTTTCCAAATGAATTAAAAGAACAGATTGAGAAATTTGCTTGGTGGTCACCAACGCCAGGTCAAGGGGATATCACTATTACAGTTGATCTGAAGAGGAATGAGAGATTTGCTAAACATTATTTTAATAAAATTATTTATCAACACTTCAAAGAAAAAGGATTGCTTATAAATAAAAATTTTATTAATGACACGGAAATATATATCGAGGATTATTCACATGAAGATAATGACACTAGAAAATATCTAAGATTTTCTTTAAAATTTGATCGCAATTATTTTATAAAAGGAACAAGTCTTCTTTTATCATATGAGGGTGAATCTTTCGTTTTAAAAAATAACATCGCATCATTAAATATTAATGAAGATATTCTTGGTAGGGTTATTTTTGAAAATAAAGTAACAAAATATTGTCTGTTAAGTGATCAAGATAAAGAAGAACAGGAAATATTATTTCCTGTTCTTAATCTGTCAATTCGAAGTGCACTAAGATTACAAAATGCTCGAAAGTATTCCTCGAATAAATATAAGTATTACTTTGAACAAATAAGCATGTTCTATCAGGAATATCTTAAAGATGTTGTTGTATGTGAAGTAATTAAAATACTAAGTTCTGGTTTTTATAAATTGAATTCCGGAGAGATTAATCATACATCAAATGATAGCAATCTTTTATTATTTGGAAATAATACGAAAAATTTTATACCTTATATTGGTATCAAGGAAAACGGACCAATTAAAGGAATAGACAATGAAGAATTAACAAAATTCTTCTTTATTTTTCATGAGAATGATAAGGATTATGCGAATAAATTATATTCCTATCTTAAGAAAGGATATAAAAGTTTTCCTGGTTTAAAATCATTTGTCGATTTAGATTTTGAAATAGACCAAGAAAAAACAATACGTTTTTCAAATCGCAACCCTCTCCCAGAAATTGAGGATGCATTAAAAAGATATAATTTTAATGAATCAAATAAGTATGCAGCCATCTATATTTCTCAAATAAAAAGAGAAGGAGAAGATGAAGAAGAGGATAAAATTTATTTTAAATTAAAAGAGCTACTAGTTGAAAAGAGTATTCCTTCTCAAGTCATCTATAAAGAAAATATAAGTAATCCTGCGTTTAATTTTTTTCTTCCGAACATTGCTATTGCTTTACTTGCAAAGCTGGGTGGAATTCCATGGCGATTATATCGGCCAATTCAGAATGATTTAATTATTGGAATTGGTGCTAAATGGACTCCAAATGGGCAAAATCATTATATTGGTAGCGCTTTCTGTTTTAAAAATGATGGAAGTTTCAGGGGATTTAATGTGTTTGAAAAAAATAATACATCTGAATTATCTCGATCAATAAAAAATGCGATTGAACAATATACATCTGAAAATAGTAGTTGTGATCGTTTGGTGATTCATTATTACAAAGAAATGAATTGGGAGGAGGAAGAACCGATAAGAGCGGCATTAAGACAATTGAATTTAAACATTCCTTATTTTGTCTTAACAATAAAAGAAACGCAAAGTAAAGATTATGTTTTATTTGATACATCTTTTGATGGCCTTATGCCTAAAAGCGGTACATTTGTAAAATTAAAAAAGGACCAATACCTTCTTTGTAACAATACTAGATATTCACTAAACACAAAGACAAGAATTGAAGGGTTCCCTTTTCCTATAAAAATAAGTATAAAATCTTATAATTATGAAAAATACGAAGACGATCTTGTTATAAAAGACCTTATTGATCAGGTTTACCAATTTTCCAGAATGTATTGGAAAAGTGTTAGACAGCGCAATCTTCCCGTTACTATAGAGTATTCAAAGATTATTGCAGGAATTGTGGCAAATTTTGAAAACAAAGAGTTGGTTTCATTTGCTAAAAATTCCTTATGGTTCCTATGAAATACGAAGAAGCTTTCGAAAAAATCGTATTCCTTATTGGAGCGGGAGCATCAAAGGATGCTGGCTGTTTATTATCTAAAGATATGCTGGCTTCTCTAGGACCTGCAATAAATAATCTACGACCTGAAGATAAAGATTTCATCTCCTACAAAGAAGATTTTTATGAAATCTATCAATTTATTTTAGCTAGCTTGCATTATCAAACTACAATGAAGGATCCTTTATCTTCAAATTCAACATATCTAAATATTGAAGACTTTGTAATGATTCTTCGGCAATTGATAGATAAAGAATTTATAATCCCACATCCATTAATAGGAAATTGGAATAACAAAATAATTAAATGGGAAATGAGAAATGGAGATATTTTCAGTCGTTTCTTGGATTTCATAATTATTCAATTAGTCTCTAAATGGACCCGATTTGACCGACGCGAAGCCAACGAAGTGCTTAAACCTATACAAGAATTTCTCTCCGTATCTGAACCTTACAAGTTGAATATATTTTCGTTAAACTATGATTTAATATTCGAAGATGTTTTTAATTCTTCCACCACAAAAATTTTAGATAATGGTTTTTCTGAGAAAACTATATTGGATGAAACAAAAAGATATTGGGCAGCTTCATTCAACGATCCAAATAGCCCGACAAGAATAAATCTTTATAAACTCCATGGGTCGATTGACTGGGAATATAATTCTGAAACAGAATATATCCAAATTAAAGAAAACATCGATGATGGTCGGGAACCACTTATCATTTTTGGGTCATATTCGAAAATGCTTTCATTCGATCCATTTCTCTATATGCTTAGTCAATTTCGGTCTTTATTAAGTAAGGCAACGATGTTTGTTGTGATCGGGTATAGTTTTCATGATAAATACATAAATAATCTCCTAATTCAACAACTTAGTATCAATACTGAAGAAGATGTTGCAAAGAAATTGTTTATTGTTGATCCTTCAAATAATAAAAAAACTAGTCTTCAGTTCACGGAAGAATTACGACAAATTCAAGACAGTAAGTCGATAAATGATGTAATAAATTTTAAACAAATTAGCCATGAAAGAATAAAACTTATACCTAAATCAGCAAAAGAATTTTATTCAGAATATTTTTCGAATAACGCAAAATTATTGCTTGACGAATTAGAAAACATTGAACAAGCTGATAAGGTGTTTTAATTCTAAAGAAATAGATTTCTATTTATATAACAATCAAGAAAATATAAAGACATCTTGTTTCAAATTTACGATGAAGCTTATATAAATCAGAGCATGGCCTGTTAGGGCAGGCCATGCTCGTCAGTAGGGTAGGAGGGCGGATATATTTCTAATTTAGTCTTTCAAGGTGATCTTGATCTTTGACTTCTTCTTTCTCCTGGTAGTCTTGCTATTGTTCCCGCCGCCTTTGAAGGCGTTCAGGATGAGGGGGATGCACAGCAGCAGCACCAGCGCGGCCAGCAGGGCAAAGAACAATGGCCAGGAGGCGGGCTGGGCCACTTCGGGCACCAGGCCGCCGGGGTTGTAGCCGGTTTGCGATTGGCCGCCCACGCCGCTGTAGCGGTCCGCCAGGGTGACGGTCAGGGCGCGCTGCACGCCGTCGCGCAGGCTGAGCGGGGTCACGTAGCTGATGACGACTTCGCTCTGCAGGGCGCGGCGCATCTGGTCGTAGAGCGCCGACAGCTCGGCTTCGTTCTCGGCGTAACCGTAGCGCCCGCCGGCGTTCTGGGCGATCATGCGCAACGTGCTCTCGTCGATGCCGCTATACTGATCGGTCTCTTCTTCGCCTTCCGGCAGCAGGCCGAAGCCCACCGTCGAGATGGACAGGCCGCCGAAACCGATGCTGGATAAAGCCTCGTCAGGTGTGGCGACGCTCTGGTTGTCCAGACCATCCGTCAGGACGATGATGGCTTTGCGCCCGGAGAGCGGGTTGAGCGTGGCGATGGCCTGCACCAGCGCGTCGTACAGGGCGGTGTCAGAGTTGGCCGTGATGCTGTCAATGGCCGCGCCGAGCGTCTGCGTGTCGGCGGTGATATCCTGCACGACATGCACCTCGGTATTGAAGGTGATAATGCCGGCCTGGTCGCCCGTGCGCATCTGGTCGATGTACTCGTGCGCGACCTTCTTGGCGCTGTCCAGCTTGCCGGCGTAGTTCATGCTGCCGGAGTTGTCGATGACCAGCAGGGTAGTCAGCGGGCCGACTTCACCTTCGCCTTGAATGTTCTGGCCGCTGACGGGCTGGCCGTTTTCCAGCAATTGCAGCTTGCCGGTGTTGATGACCTGCGGTTCGCCGGCTGCGTCCCGCACGGATACGTAAACGTTGACCAGCGGGAAGTTGCTGGTATCGATTTGGGTGATCTGCAGGACGTAATCGCCCTGGCTTTCCACCTTGGGGGTGGGTTGGCAGGCCGCGCCCAGCAGGGTCAGCGCCAGCAGCGCAATGGTCAGGAAGGGTTTCATTTTTTTTATCATGTTTACCTCTTCTCGTGATAGACCATTTCAGACTGGCCCATTTCAATGCGCTGCCCGTTGCGCAGGCGCGATACTTCGATCTTCTTGCCGTCCAGGAAGGTGCCGCTCATGCTGATGTCCTTGAGGGTAAAATAAGTCCCTTCGCCTTTCAGGATGGCATGCTGCGGCGCGATGTCCGGATCGGCCACGACAATGTCGGACTTGAGCGGGCTGCTGCCAATGGCGGCCGCGGGGGCTTCCTTGCCCAGGAACTTATCCAGGATGAATTCCATGCCCTGCATTTTGCCGGTGGTGATTTCCAGCCAGGCGCGCGAGAACAGGAACACGATCAGGGCGATGAACACGCCCACGGACATGCCCAGCAAGACCAGCCCGGCGGCTTTGCCCATCAGGGCGTCGGCGAACATCAGGCGCGCGCCTTCCAACAGCACGCCGCCCAACAAGCCGCCGATCAGGCCGCCCAGCCCGCCTTTCCAGAGCTGCGCGCCGCCGGTGATGCCGGTAGCCAGCCCGGTCAGCAGGCCGAAGATGCCCCAACCAATGGGGCGCCCCCATACCTCACCGCCGATGGACAGGAACACACCCTCAGCGATGGGCAGGGCAATGGCGCCGCCCACGGCGCCCAACAAGGCGCTCAGCAGGGATTTGCGCAGGCCGAACAGAAAGTTCTGCGCGGCGAAGCCTTCACCGAAGCCGATCAGCAGGCCGATCACTCCGCCCAGCAGCGCGCCCACGATCACTTCGCTCAGAAACAGGTTGTCCGTGAAGGATAAGCCCAGGATGTTGCTGATCTGCCAGCCAATCAGGCCGCCGATAGCGCCCAGCATTCCATAGGTATAAAAACGTGTAAAACGACTCATGTAGGTTAGACCTCCTCAGATTCTTCTTCCTCGTCAAACTCAATTGAATCCCAGGCAGGCTGCAGGTTTTTCCAAAAGACCACGCTTCTCTGGCGCCTATTGGTCAGCTCATAGAAACCAAAGTAAGAACGCTGGTCGATGGTGCCGTCCGGTTTGCGGATGAAGAAACCACCCACCGACTGGTGCGGCTCAATTACCAGGGCAACCTGCCACGCTTCCGGGAAGAAATTTTGATGCAGCCACAGATCCCAGGCCGAAAAGAAGACACCCATACGCGGGTGGGTATGGTACCAACCCAAAAAGACCTTGTTTGGATAATGTTCTTCCAGGTGATTATGCAATGCCACCTGCGTGTCGCCGGTGAATGTCAGATGCGCAGCGCCTTGTTCCGTATAAACGGCCGGCAGGACAGTGTCCACCACAATGAAAGGTGTGCCGTGTAGGGAGTCACGGCAGTATTTGCCTGCCATCCAACCGCCCACTTCGTTATCCAGGTCGCTGCCGGCGTGCGCGCACATGCGCACGTAGGCGTTCTGGGTCACGAAAATGGATAAAGGCGGCTGAACACGCTGCATCTCCTCGTTGGCTGGTTCCCAACGCAAAGCGTTGTGGATAGGGATGCGCGAATGCTGCGGCTTTATTCCGGGTTTATCAAATAATTTCACTCGCGGATAAATATTCAAGGCGGCAGCTCCAGCTTCTAACCTATCCTGCGGTGATGTCGGCAGTGATCATCAGACGGTCGTCATCCGGTACACCGGCTGTATTGAGCGTCTCATCATCCTGCAGTTCTCGGCCGAGGGCTTTGCTGTCCAGGCGGTAACTGACGGGGCGGCCGTCCGGACCAACAGTAGGCAGTTCCAGGGTGGTTGCCAATTCGGGCACCAATTCCTTTACGGCCACGTCATCGGGAACTTCCGCGTTGCGGGTTCCTCCGGAGGGTAAAACCAGGGTTACATTTTTATCAGCCATCTTCTTTCTTACTCCTTTCAATTATTTCAGTTTGATTTTTGGCTTTGCCGTTGTGGTGGGTTTGCTGAATTTGATCCTTTCAGGGCGCAGCAATTCGCGCGTGTCCACCGGGAAATAATTCGGGTTCTTCTTGCGAAATTCCCTGCACCACTTGGCAGCTTCCATGTCCCACGGGAAGGGTGGTTTGGTGGGATCATCATGGAAGTTTTTGTACTGCAGCATTTCCCCCAGCATAATCACCAGGCGGTCCAACGACCGGCTGGCCGACCACCAGGCCGCGTCAATACACACGCTGCCGTTGGCATGGTTGATGTTCGGGTGCCAGATGGGGGTCATCCATTTCATGCCCGGCCAGCGCTGCGGGTACTGGCTGTGCAGGTAGATCTCCACCTGATGATGCTGTCCAATCTTGGGGTTGCCGCTGCGGTCGACGCTCACAATGCCTTTGCATTTGTAGGTGATGATGTAACGTTCCGGCGGCAAGCCGACTCGTTCCGATGTGGCTTTGACCTGGATCAGGTCGCTGCGCGCATCGATTTCCTGGATCAATTCGTAATCCTTGCGCAGGCGGCGCAGGCGCGGGTTGGAATTCACTGAAATCGCGCCGGCACCGGCAGTGATGTCCGTGGTGATCATCAAGCGGTCTTCGCTGGGAATCCCGCTCGCGGCCAAAGTCTCATCCTCACGCAGCTCGCGCCCTAACGCTTTGCTGTCCATGCGGTAGCCCATGGGCCGGCCGTCCGGGCCGACAGTGGGAAGTCCCAGCAGGGAGGTGAGTTCTGCCAACAGGTCGCGCACGGCAACATCGTCGGGCACATCCGCCCGCCGGGCGCTTCCGTTGGGTAGTACGAGTGTTACTGAAATATCCGCCATTTACTCCTCCACATTAATAAAAATAATTTCACAGCTCGTTTCGGTGAGCCACGCCGCAGGATCCGGTCAGGTCCCAGCAATCCTTATGGTGCCAGGTGCCGCATTCGGGACAGACCACGATCTCCTCGTTTTTATCCACTTTTTCAAGACAATATGGGCAGACATGTTCCTCTTCACCCATCAGTTTGACATCGTTGGGCTGGCTGCGCTTGGCGCGAGGTAACTTGGCCGATTTGACGAGCGGACTTTTCTTCTTGGATACCTTTTTGGGTGTCTTTATCACCACAAGCGCAGAGGCTGTGCTCGCGGCCGGGGTGGCGTTGATGTGTATGGGTTTGGCCGGGGCGATCTGCTTCGGCTTAGCGGTGATGCCTTTTACTTTCTGTGAGACAGTTTCCGTGACCTGCCAATTGCCCGGATTTAGGCTGTTCAGTACCGGCTGCATTCGCTGGCTGAGCGAGACCCTGGGTTTGGCCGGTTGAGCGCGGTTGACCGGTTGCGGAACGGGCGCGGCAGCGGGGGCCGGGGTTTGTTGGGCCTTGGGCATTTTCTTTGAGCGGCGCAGGAAGAACAAGGTAGGCAGCGAGATGATCAGCAGCAACATGCCCTGCGCACCATCGCTGATGTTGGGTGTTTGCAGGGTCAATGCATGAGTCAGGAAGGAGAACCGATAGGGGCTTTCATAAAAATAATCGACCATCAGCAGAGCCAGGACCTGGGTGATTAATGCGATTAAAAATAAAAAGACCCCGTGCCAACGCCGAAATAGCAGCCGCGCGATCAAACTGCCGATGAAAGCTACAGCAGCCAGTATGCAGAGGCGCAATATAAAATAATCCATGGTCGGGCGGGGAGCCAGCAGGATGATCACCAGCAGTGCCGCGGAGATGCTGAAAACCAACAACGCCAGCCATTTCAAGATTGCGTTCAAGACTTTCATGAAGACTTCTTATCCTTGACCTTGATAGTGATTTTTTCTTCTTTTTCAATGGGGGCGCTGATCTTAACGTCCGGGTCATGCAATTTAATCTTGGGACGGCTTTTCAAGACAACTTTTTCGCCCAGTTTAATGCGTCCGCTGAGTTTGAGTGGGGCTTCATAGGCTGGTTTCTCAAAATGATTGAAATGCAGCGCATCTTCCAAATCGCCGCTCAGTTCATAAAAACGATATTCGCTGGCGTTGAAAGCGCGCACGATGTGCAGGGCCGGCACGCCCAGACTGGCCAGAGTGCGTGTGAGGAAATTCTCCTCGCCGGTAATGGTGTGCGAGAGTTCCGTCTCGCGCAGCAAACCGCAGGCGGGGCAGTGGGCGCGGTTGAAACCGACGGAGGAAATGGGTTCCAGTATCTCTTCGTGCGTGCCGCATTGCGGGCAGTTAAGCGAGAGCACCAATTCCTGGTCCAACTCGATGACCGCGTCCGGACCCAGGTCGCGGCGCGCGATTTTGAGCAGGTCGCCCAGCGTGGTGGTATCCGCGCGCAGGGGCAGCTCGGTGATGTCGCCGTAGGTCCAATGGCTTTCGCAGTCCTCCACCGGCGTGTAAGCGGTGGTATGCATTTCGTTGGTCATGCCGTTGAAGTGGATCACCTGGCCGGGTTTGACCGGTTTGCCATGCAGCAGCTTAAGTGCTTCCTGCGATTGGATAGCGGCGATGATGGATGCGATGGTGGGGGTGGTGGGCACCTTGCCCAGCAGCACGTTCTCGCGTGCCAGCAAGGGGCAGGAATAACGCAGCGCCAGGTCGCGGCGGGCTTGCTCGGTCAGGCTGCATTCGAAGCAGGCGCCCTGGCCGGGCACGAACACGCGCGCCAGGCCGAAAAATTCCTGAATAGCCCCGTCCACCCAGGGTTTATCAATCCAGTAAGCAAAGCGGTTGATGGCCAGCCGGGCTTCGCGATTATCCAAACAACCGATAATGACATCCATGCGCCGGAATACACCCAGCCCGATGTCGGTGGTCACGTCGCCGTGCACGTACTGCACGTGCACGTTGGGGTTGATCTCCTTGGCGCGCGCGGCAGCCACTTCGGCTTTCTTGCGGCCGGAATCGCTTTCGCGGAAAAGTACCGAGCGTGACAGGTTGGCCAGCTCGATGGTATCGAAATCGACAATGAAGATGTGGCCAATGCCCATCAGCACCAGGTTCTTGATGACCTCGTTACCCAGCGCACCGGCGCCCACCACCATGACCTTGGCGTTCTCGACTTTTTCACGCTCCCACCAGGAAATGAACTCAAAGGTGCCCTGGCGGTCGGTTTTCAGGTTGGGGATGATGAGGGGTTTTTCGGGGTTGGAAGGCAGGCGGCGCGGGCCGTCGGGAAAATCGTCCGGCGATATGCGCACGCGCCCGGCTACCGGCTGGTTTTCAGCCAACTCGGCGATTTGATGGGCTAACGGCAGGTTGTGTTCATCCAGTTCGGAGATGAACCAGCCTACGCCGTGGCGTGACTCGATCAGGTTGATCTCTTCCAGCGCTTTCAACGCTTCACGCAGGGTGGAGCGGCTTACGCCGAAGAGTTTGATCAGGTCGCGCTCGGCCGGCAGCTGGAAGCCGGACTGGTATGTACCGTCCAGCACCTGCGCGGCTAATTTACCGGCTACAATTTCAGATAAAGATTTGCGGGGAATTTCATCCACTGGTGCCTCGCTTTTGGTATATTGGTCAGACCACTATACCAAAGTATAGGATTTTTTGTTGGGGTTGTCAATAGATTAATATAGAATCACAAATTCGTAGGAAAAACACGTTGTGTTTTCCTTCAATGGCTAATTATATCCAGTCCGGGCGGCGGCGGGGGTTGGCGTGCATTTCAATTTTGAAAGAAATGAATAATATTTGCAGTATCCTGCTTAGAATATTTTTTTTGTCACGCATGAATGCGTGACCTACAAAAATCCGGGTAGGTCAGGCATTCTTGCCTGACAGAATTTATTTGCAGCACACCCCAGAAAGTTCAAGTAGATGTGTGATCAATATAACAAATTGATAATTAACCATGGCTGCAGGTTAGGCATCTTCCTGTGATCTATGGAGCATGCCTAACTTTTTTTTTGGATATTCTCAGCGATCAATAAACGATTTCTCCAAAATAAAAAGCGGCCCCGTTTTGAATGGGGCCGCAGTGTAATAGTTGAAATAACTTATTTCGCTAATTGGTAGATCTCGAGCACTTCGTCGCGGGTGAGCTGCGAGACCATGCCGATGCGTTCCACACCGATGTCGACGGTGGCGTGGTCGGCCAGCATTTCAAAGCTGTCTTCGGTCACGCCGATCTCGGACAATCGGGTGGGCAGGCCGATCTCTTTAATGAACTGCTCCAGCGCTTCGATGCCGCGCAGCGCGGTGGTTTCCAGGTCGTAGAAGTCGGCCGGGACGCCCATGACGCGCGTGGCGAACTCAGCGTACTTGGGCAGGTCGCGTTTGTAGACGTACTTCATCCAGGCCGGGGTGATGATGGCCAGGGTGCTGCCGTGGGTCTTCTGGAAGCTGGTGGTGACGGGGTTCTCGATGTTGTGCACGGCCCAGTCGGAGGCGGCGCCCATCTCGATGATGGGGCTGTTGCCCAGCATGGCGGCCAGGAACAGGTTGGCGCGCGCTTCATAGTTGCGCGGGTCTTTGATGACCTTGCGGACCTCATCCATGATGGTCAGCATGTTGGCTTCGCACAGGCGGTTGGACAGGTTGACGTGGTTTTCGCCGTTGAAATAGCGCTCCATGGTGTGCGAGATGATATCGAAGGTGCCGGAAACAGTTTGCTTCAGCGGCAGGGAGAAGGTCAGTTCCGGGTCCATGACCGCGAATTTGAAACGGAAGGAGTTCTGGAAGAGCGGATATTTGATCAGGGTGTCGCCGCGGTCGTCCACCACCATGGCGTTGTTGGAAATCTCGCTGCCGGTGCCGGGCATGGTCACGATGGTGCCCAGGGGCAGGCAATCCGGTGACATTTTTTTGTAGTGGGCGAAATCGGCCAGTTCACCATCGTTCTTGGTGAAGAAAGCAATGGACTTGGAGCTGTCCATGACGCTGCCACCGCCGATGGCCAGCACGAAGTCGACGTTCTCTTTGCGGCACAGCGCCACACCTTTTTGGATGAGCGAGTAGCGCGGGTTGGGGACTACGCCGCCCAACTCCAAAACGGTCAGGCCTTCGGCTTCCAACAGGCCTTTCACCTTGCCGAGTAATTCTTTCAAATAGTCGCCGCCGTCGTGATGGATCAGGACTTTCTTGCCGTATTTGGCAACTTCCTTGCCCACTTTATCGACACTGCCTTTGCCAAAGATCAATTTGGTCGGAAATTCAAGTTCAAAGTTCAACATTTCATTTATCCTCTTATCTATAAAAATTTTTACATGTTCCTGTTTGTTAAATCAAATTGTGCCTGCGCACGGTGTATTTGTTTAAGTTTCGACGATATTCACCTTCTTCTTTTACCAATAAAAAATGTTAAGCCTAAAATAGACCGCTGTTGAACAGTCCGTGTAAATGTCGTTATATTTGTTTTTAAAATCTCGATGGCAAACCTGAACACGTAAAAAAATGGTTGAATTTCCGCGGGCCGCGGATGGATGAAAGTTCCAGGCAGACAGGAAACTTGGTTGAAGTGTTGATTGGATTGCGGATTGCTTTTCCGATTGATAGCAACCGCGCAAACGAGGAGCAGCCCTTGAGGGGTAGGGAAGAATACGGTTATTGCCAGATTATCTTGAGTGTAACAATATTCTTACCGCTAACTATGAAAGTCTTAACCTGGAAGAATCTGGTTCACTGCCTCTGTTAATGTTCACATTGGTGCGCAAATATGTTACTCCAACTGGCGCATTTGCGCAACATTTTTTACAGAATCGTGAATTTTGGCGGCAAAAGCCGGAATATCCGTATAAAAGGAAAGGTTTTTATCCCAATTGGCTGAACATGGCGTCAAAGTCCAGCCTGAGCGGTTGGGCATTCACCACCACATCGATCAACGTATGCATAAGCGGCATATCCTGCGCGCACAGCAGACCGCGCGCTTCCAGCTTGGGCAGTGCAACGGCCATCTGCTCGATCACCAAAGCGGCTTCCAGCGTTTCGCCCTTCAGGATCGCGCGCGCTTCCTGTATGCTTTTGCCTTCGCCCAGCAGCTGGCCCAGCGTCACGGAGCGGCCGCCCCGGCTGGTGACGAACAGGTCGCCGGCGCCCGGCAGCCCATAAGCAAAACGCTCATCCACACCCAGCATGGACAAGACCCGCTGGATCTCGCTGGCGCCCTGTGCAAACAGGGCCGCGGCGGTGTTGTGCATGTATGCACCAGCCGCGTCCGGCCCGCCGGAAGCGTTCAACATGCCGGCGGCCAGTCCCACGCCCAGCGCGTAAGCATTCTTTAAAGCCACCGCGATCTCCAAGGCTACGATATCGCTGGTGGCTTGGACGTGATAATAATCCGTGCGGAAGATGTCCGCCAGCCGGCGCGCGGTTTCGATTTCGCGCGAACCGAAAAAGACACAGCTCTGGCGCCGCCCGGCCAGTTCGCCGGGATGCAGGGCCCGCCGATGGCCGCCAGCGAGACCTGCCCGCGCAGTACGGTTGGCAGCTCGGCGCGCAGCACTTCCGGCAAAATCAGCAGATCACCGTCTGGCCCGGCTTCCACGCCCTTGGTGACGGCGATGACCGTGTCGCCGGCTTTGAGAAAAGGCGCCAGGGTCTGGCCGATCCAGTGCGCGCCCATGGAGTTGACTCCGCTGAGAATGAAGTCCACACCTTCCAGCGCGGTTTCGATCTCTTCCAGGTAATAAGGTGTGACGTTGGGTGGTAGCTCGCGCTTCAAGCGCGGGTGAAAGTTCTTTTCCTTGCAGCTTTGGATGATTTCGCGGTCGAGGTGCGTACCGACCAGACGGATTTCGTGGCCGTTATCGCTCAGGGGCCAGGCGGTGGCGGTGCCCATCACGCCCGCGCCGACGATGGCAGCAGTGATCTTTTTCAAGATATTTCTCCTCAGTCTCTCGTGTTTTTACATCCAGGCGCGCTTGCGCATCCACAGGAACATGCCCACGGGCATGGCGACCATGACCGACAGCGTAATAATGAAGGGCAGCATATCAGTCCAGCTGCGCATACCTCCGCTGGGTTCAAAGAAATTCATACCGAAGAAACCCGTTAAAAAGGAAAGCGGCATGAATAAGGTGGTGATGATGGTCAGGGTCTTCATGATGTCGTTCAGGCGGTTGTTGACCACCGACAGGTAGGTATCCAGCGCGCCGCTGACCAGGTCGCGCAGGTTCTCGGTGATATCCTGCACGCGCACCAGGTGGTCGTACACGTCACGGTAATACATGCGTTCTTTTTGATTGACCAGCTCGAAATCGCCGCGCGACAGTTTGTTGAGCACTTCGCGCTGCGGGGCCACGATGCGGCGCATATTCAGCAGCGAGCGCTTGATGCTGAATATGGATTGCAGCAGGTTGGAATCGGGATCTTCCATAACCTGGTCCTCAATATCCTCCACCCGTTCATCCAAACGGTCGATCAGCAACATGTATTCGTTGGCCAGCTCATCCATAATCTGGTAGAGCAGGTAATTGCTGCCGCGTTGCAGCAAACGCGGATCGCGCAGGCAGTTGGCCCACACCACCTCGACGGTGCGGATGGTTTGCGGGTGATAGGTGACGATGTATTGCGTCCCCATGAAAACGTCCAGCTCGAGTGACTTGTTGAGGTCGTCCAACAGCTGCTCGGAATGCACGCCTTCCAGCGCCAGGTAGATATATTCGCCCCAATCGTCGATCTTGGGAATGTGCGTTTCCACCAGGGCGTCGTCAACGGCCAGCGGGTGGAAATGAAAGGTTTCCTCCATCACCTGCCGGCAGACATCAATTTTGTCACCGTTCAGATCCAGCCAGACCAGACCGGTTTGTTCCGACATGATTCTTTGAATGTCGGCTGGATTCACATCATCATAATTACGCTGACCGTTTTCTGCCAGGATCCGCATTTACCCAACCCTCCGTTTTTATAATTCCCTCAGGAATTCATCCAGTAACCCCCGATATTGCTCGTCCTGGTACATGCGGCCGCGGTGTTTGGTCAGGTAATTTTCCGTGTGTTCCAGATCCACAAAACCGAATTTGCGGTACAAGCCGTGGGCTTCGTCCGTTCCCAACAGCCAGCGCCGGATAACGCGCAGTTCGGGATGCATCAGCATGGTCTCCATCAGGAAGCGGGACAGCCCTTTACCGCGCTGCTCCGGTGTAATAAATACGTCTGTTACCCACGCAAAAGTGGTGTAATCGGTAACTACCCTGCCAAAGCCCACCTGCGTTCCGTCGTTTTGATAGACCCCAAAACACAACGAATTTTCCAGGGTGCGTTCCAGTAATTTAAAAGGAATGCCGGTCGCCCAATAGGATTCATTGGCTAACCAGTCATGAATGAAAGGCAGATCAAGCCTGGAAGGGTCGCTGCTGACAAAATAGTCGTCTGAAAAATTTTCCTGAATCAAGTTTAACGCGCGCATATGCTCCTCAACAATAAAAGATGAATATGGATTTTAGGAGAAGGGTTTAACAAAGCCCTTTCAATGATTATATACAGACCTGCCTGATTTTAGCTATCCCAACCGCAGGTTTCGATGACATAATCGGCGGGATCAGCGCCAAGGGTTTGAATGGAAAGGCTGCTGCCGTAGTAAGGGATATTGATATCCAATTCAGCCGCTCCGGCCAGATCTGCCTCGCTGCTCAACAAGGCAGCCAATTGGCGCAGCACGCAAGTAAGGTAATCCGGGTTGGTGAACTGCAGGGCGCCGGAATTGGCCAGTTTACGCGCAATCAAATAGGGCGTCTCTCCCAACGGGCCGGCAGCTAATTTTTGGACATAATCGCCTGAAAGATAGACAGTCAATCCGGATGTAGCGCGCGTCCATTGGATGGATTCGCCGGAGGCTTGCATGGCTTCCTTTTGCGCGAATTTTTCCTCCCAGCGTGGCGAGTGAATCCAGCCCAGGCTGTTCTGCACCGAATAGACACCGGCGGAACTGTACACCTGACGCATTTCCAGCGCGGATGGCTGCGGGTCTGCGGCGATCTCCCAGGCGTTTTGCTGGAGGATTTCCAACTGGTCCCCGCCGGCGCGGTTGACCACCATGGAATGCCCGCCGTCAGCCGAAATGAGGATATCGCCGGGCTGGGGCGGGGCCGCGCTGCCGTTGGGATAATAGCGCAGGTCGCTATAAGGTTCGTATAGCTTGTATTGCGCGCTTTCAGTGGAGAGCAACCCGGTTTCTGCCTGATAGGCAACCTGGGTGGCGGTTTGCACCACACCGATCAGCTGGTAGGGGCTCCAAATGTTGCCCGGCCATTTGTACGGGTAGCCCAATTGCCGGTCGTAGAGCCATAAAACGAACTCGATACACTGGAAGCAGCCGCCGGCGGTGCACTGGTATTGGAAGGGCAGGTAGCCGCTGTAATCCAGCGGCCCCTGGGTTTGATAGACCACGCTGACGCCATGTCCGCCCAGAATATCCTCTCCCGTCAACACAATCTGCGACGCGGTAGGAATGCGGGTGTAACCGCGTTCTTCCAGCTCGAGTGAAGATGGTTCGGAGAATGGGGTTAATGCCGAACTGAAAAAGGCTGCCAACAGGAGCCAGTTTATCCAGTGATTCTTTGCAAAAAAACCGGTAAAATTTGAAATATTCAAAAGCCCTTTTTTTATTCGGCCCATGACTGGAAAATCTTACTGAGTATGATTTTGCACCTATTATAAAGGAAGTAGCCGCTGCACCAGATAGATTTAAAAATAATTTATGACTTTGTAAGCATTAAGCCGTGGTGGTAAACTTACTGGGCAACCCTAAAAATAAAGGAACATAGTCGAATGAGAGTCATTTATCCCTTCACAGCGATTGTCGGTCAGGAACGCATGAAACGCGCCCTGATTTTAAACGCGGTCGAACCGCGCATCGGCGGTGTATTGATCCGCGGCGAACGCGGCACGGCCAAATCTACGGCCGCGCGTGCTTTAGCTGCCCTGCTGCCGCAGGTGCGGGTGGTAGAAGACTGCCGCTTTGCCTGCGACCCGGACCGCCCGGAAACATGGTGCACCGAGTGCCGTGAGCGCGTAGAACGCGGCGAAAAGCTGCCTATCGCCCTGCGCCGTACGCCCTTTGTTGATCTGCCGGTTTCCGCTACCGAAGACCGCGTGGTGGGTACGTTGGATATCGAATCGGCTATTCAAAAAGGTGAGCGCCGTTTCGACGCCGGTATTTTAGCGGCGGCCAACCGCGGTCTGCTCTATATTGACGAAGTCAACCTGTTAGACGATCACGTGGTGGACGTGCTGCTGGATTCCGCTGCCATGGGGATGAACATTGTGGAACGCGAAGGTATTTCCTTCAGCCACCCAGCCCGCTTTATCCTGGTGGGCACCATGAACCCCGAAGAGGGCGAACTGCGCCCGCAGCTGTTGGACCGCTTCGCGCTTTCCGTGGAAATCCATGGCATCCGCACGGCGCGCGAACGCGTGCAAATTATGGAACGCAACCTGGCTTTTGAACAGGATTCGGAAGCCTTCCGCCAAGAATGGATGGCGCAGGAAGAAGAACTTTCCAAAACCATCGACCAGGCCCGCAAGTTGGTTGAAAAAGTGGAATATACGGATCGAAACTTATTGGCGATTGCTTCCTTGACCGCTTCACTGAATGTGGACGGACACCGCTCCGACCTGGTAATCCTGAAAGCTTCACGCGCGCACGCCGCTTTGGAAGGCCGCACGCGTATCAACGACCTGGATATCGCCCTGGCTGCCGAACTGGCATTGCCGCACCGTCTGAAGGGCGGCCCCGGCCAGCAGAATGAAATCGCTGCGGACGAGATCAGCCAGAAAATCGAACAACTCATCGGCGGGCAGAGCGAAGAAACTTCCCCCAAGGATGACCAAAAACCGGACCACGACCGAGATAACTCAAAAAAAGTCTAGTGGGGGAAGAGTCGGGTGACCTTCCGGAACAGGAAGGTGATGTCCCTCTTTCCCCCAAGGATATCTTCGACCAGTACAATGCGAACTGGTGGGAGGGGGGCCAAAAGATAAAGGTCGGTGAGGCATTCACGCCGCGCCGTCTGGATACTCCTTTGGATAAAATCGTGCGCAATTACGGCGGACGCCGTTCGCGCACCAAGACCGACCGCAAGCGCGGCCGCTATATCCAGGCCCGCCCAGCTAATGGAAGAACCAACGATTTAGCCTTTGACGCGACCATTCGCGCGGCGGCCCCGTTCCAGAAAAAGCGCAAAGAAGAAGAAAACCGACACGAAGTCGCTTTTCATGTCAAGCCCAGCGATTACATGCGCAAGGTACGTGTGCGCCGCGCGGCCAACATGATTTTATTCGTGGTGGACGCTTCCTGGTCCATGGCGGTGGCGGAACGCATGAGCGCCACCAAAGGCGCCATTATGTCGCTTTTGACGGATGCTTACCAGCGCCGTGACCGGGTTGGATTGATCGTTTTCCAAAAAGACCGTGCTACACTGGTAATGCCGCCCACCAATTCCGTTCAGCTGGCACAGCGCGCACTAAGCAACATCCCGGTCGGCGGGAAAACGCCGCTTTCAGCCGGGCTGGCTTTGGCCCAGGAAATCCTGGAGCGCGAAGCGATCCTGCATCCGGAAGTGATGCCGCTGCTGATTGTGCTTACGGACGGCGCCGGCAACGTAGCCATGGGAGCCAACCCGCCGTTGGAAGAATCACACCAGATTGCGGATGAAATTGCCAAGCGTGATGTTCCCAGTATCGTAATCAACATGGAATCGGCTACCTATGATCAGGGTCTGGCAAACGATTTGGCGAATCACCTCAACGCGCCCTGCCTTTCCATTACGGATTTGCGGGCAGAGCATCTATACATGGCTGTGCGCCAGGCCAGTAATGAACTGCGAAAAGGTGAAAATTAAACAGGCAGGTACCTTTGCTGAATAAACTGAAACAAATGGACCGCACGCGTGTTATCCTGGTCGCGATTATCGCAGCCAGCTTGTTGTGCTACTTGTTTGGCATGACGTTATTATGGAGGTCATCCGCGGGAAAAGGTACTGCCACACCCACCGAGACTGCCACAAGCGCGCTCACGGAAACCCTTTCCGCGACTTTTACATTGCCGGCTTTCTCGCCTACTGTGCCTTCAACCGCTACAGCCACGCGCACCTTCACGCCAACCATCACTTACGTGGTCCCGCCCAGCCGTACACCCACGGCTACTTTTACGGCTTCATCGACACCCACGCCAAGCAAAACTCCGACAACTGCGCCAACGGCTACGCACACGCCCATTCCTGCAAACACGGCTACAACAGCTCCGACTGACACGGCCACAGACACCCTTGCGCCTTCGAACACCCCGGAATAATCCCGAGTATTATTAGGATGTATAATCCTTCTCCTTGCAAAGCCGGATTAATGAAAAGCAGAATGTTGGTAGAATAATGAAACGAAAAATGATTAACCCAAAGAGTACGAAATTTAATCAGATTTTTCGATTGTTTGTCGCGGGGCTGATTCTGGCTGTGTCGCTGCTGGTCGGCTGTCAGGGACAGTCGATTATAGACGCGGTTATGGCAGAGTCCACTGTTAAATCGGTTGCCACTGCAACACCGCAGGCCGTTGAATCGGAGGCGACTGCCGAAACCGCCGAAATTACTGCCACGCCCACAATACCCTCCAACATTCAGCTAACCGTTTGGGTGCCGCCTCAATTCAGCCCATATAATGAGACCGAATCGGCAGAATTGCTGACAGGGCAGTTCAAATCCTTTATGAGCCAAAACCCCATCGTTAATCTGGATATTCGCGTCAAGGCAGCCAGCGGTTCCGGCAACATTCTGGATACCCTGTTATATGCCAGCCAGGTAGCCCCGGAAGCGCTGCCTTCTCTGGTGCTGCTGAGCCGTACGGATTTGGAGCAGGCGGCCGAAAAGGGACTGCTGCAGCCAATCGATGAAATTTCCACCACCATTGATGAAAGCGACTGGTTTGGTTTTGCCCAGTCCATGGGTATCGTGCAGGGGACTGCATACGGCTTGCCGTTTGCCTCCGATGCATTGGGATTGGTTTATCGGAATGCATCCCTGACCAGCGTCCAACCGGGTTGGGATGATGTCGTAGTGCAGCTGGATTCACTGGTTTTTCCGGCGGCCGACCCTTCCGTGCAGACAACCCTGGCATTATATCTTTCCGCCGGCGGGTCTGTTCAGGATGCGCAGGGCCAGGCGTTTATCGATTCGGAAGCGCTGACTTCGACTTTGACGGCTTACCAGCAGGGTTTAAAAACCGGATTGCTCTCTGCCGATCTGCTGAATTTACAAACCGATGACCAGGCCTGGGAATATTACCAAACTAATGAAGATGAAGGCATGATTACCTGGGCCAGCCGTCAATTACAGGATAGTGAAAACCTAAAACTGGCTCTGGTGCCTACTCTGGGAGACGAACCCATTACCCTGGCAAAAGGTTGGGTATGGTGCCTGGTGGAGCCGGATGAATTAGAAAAACAATATGCCGGTATGTTGATTGAATATCTGGTCGACCCCAATTTCTTAACCGAATGGTCGCCCAAGTCAGGCTACTTACCGGTACGACCTTCTTCTTTAACAGCCTGGGAGAATAGCGTGGCTGCAGACGCCATTAATAAGTTATTGGCATCCGCTCAATTACGGCCCAATACCGGCCAGGTTTCCACATTTAATAACGGAATAAAAACTGCTGTTCAAGAAGTGCTGTCCAATCAAAGTCAGCCGGCTGACAGTGCCAAAAAAGCTATCGACAGTCTCGAGGTTATGGAATGAGCATTGAAGATAAAATCCGGGAAATACGCAGACGCTTAAGAAAAATATTACCCTCATGGGTAAATTTTCAGAACTTTATTTTTATTACCGTTATCCTGGCTTTTGTGAGCATCGTTATGTGGAGCGAATCCTGGGCAAGAAATTTGGAATTTAGAGGGGTAGCCACTGTCACACCAACACTCATCTCAGGTAACCCAACACCGCTTTCGCCGGAATTGATTGCCAGCCCTGAACAAACCAACGGAATCCTGCTAGGAGCAATCGTGATCTTGTTCGCTGTCGTCGTTGGAACACTGGTGATGGTGCTGCGGGATATAACGAAATAAACCTGCCAAAATCGGAAAAAGAATAGATTAATGGTTGCGCGAAAGCACAACCATTTTTTGTTTTCTCACGTATATAAAGTGATTTGACAAATGTAAAGGAGAAAAATGTCAGGTAATCATATTAATAAAAAATTGCTCATCTCGCTCAGCTTGGTCGCGCTGATGGTTTTTGGAATCGTCGGTACAGCCTATGCGGCGGAATTTCCGAAAGGGGAGACCATTCCGGCATCTCAAACCATCGATGACGATGTTTTCCTCTCAGGAGAAAATGTGGTGGTGGACGGTACCGTAAACGGTATTCTGTTTGCCACTGGCAAAACCGTAACGGTCAATGGAACTGTCAACGGTGATGCCTTCCTAGCCGGTGAAACCATCGTGGTGAGCGACACTGCCGTAATCACCGGTAACCTGTTCACGGGTGCTGCGGAAATTACGGTCAATGGTACTGTAGAAGGTTCAGTGTTTGGCGGTTCTTCCGCGATGAATCTGGAAAACAGCGCCAAAATTGCCCGTAATATGTTCTATGGCGGTTTCAGCCTGGAGACGGCTGAGAATTCCAGCATCGGACGGGATTTGTACGTGGGTGCCTATCAGGGGCTGCTTTCCGGTATGGTAGAACGCAACCTGAATGCTGACGTGGCTGCGCTGCAGTTGAGCGGCAGTGTGGCGGGTGATGCGGTGGTCAATATCGGTGAAGTATCCGAAGGCGACCGACCCAGTGAATGGATGAACTATAACCCGTACATCAGCAAATACGTCGAAACTGTTTTGGAACCCGGATTGTACATCGCGGATGGTGCTTCCATTGGCGGTAAGGTGACTTTCACGAGCT